>Ga0031656_10000105_pt1 | contig 22707 bp, 21 predicted proteins | sample FrelakmetDIP11DI_FD_55080 | JGI IMG/M metagenome (GOLD analysis project Ga0031656, IMG submission 55080) | Freshwater lake sediment microbial communities from the University of Notre Dame, USA, for methane emissions studies - DIP11 DI | ecosystem: Environmental > Aquatic > Freshwater > Lake >... | reverse complement strand
CGATAATGGATCATAGGATTAAAGCGGAGGCCATGGAATTGAACGTTGGCCGGGGTCAGGGTGCGGAAAATTTTCGAGACCGATCAACTGTTCTGCACGCACTGCCAGCGCATTTAATTCACGCAAGNTAAGCAAAGCTTGCAGCTCCATATACAATTTTGTACCAGGCAGCAATGCATGAAGAAAATCTCCAATATCTATTTTTAAAGGATTGGGAATTAGTTGGTCAGCAAAATCCCAGATGACTGTACGCAACTTATTTTCGGAATGAAAACATATCCCATGATCGATCAGCCATAAATGGTGGTCGTTATCAAACAACAGATGGCTGCCTTTGCGGTCTGCATTATTGATCAGCANGTCAAATAATNCCACTGGGCGNAATCCCTGAATATCATCCTGGCTGAGATTAAAATAATGCACTTCAGGATTATGGTCAATATAAAGCTGTAACGAGCCAGGACCGATAGGCGCTTTTTTTCGGTAAACGGTAGGTGGAACAAGCTTCCATCCCAGCGCATCACTTACCAGATATGCAGCAGCCTCCCGACGGGCCAGGCTGGAAGCCGGGAAATCCCATAAAGGGCGCTCGCCTTTACTGGGTTTATACACACCCAAGGCTTTATCTCCATTTTGGTTAACTTCTGCCAGGAATGTATAATTTGAACCCCAGACGAATTCACCTTTAATCGTGATTTCGCCATTTTGAAGCAGGTTTAAAACTGTGGGGACCTTTTGCTCTGGCATATAAGCCTTTGCAATAACTACCTTGAACCTTCCAAACAATTAATTTCTTTAAGTCGGTAATTATTTTAGTGCTTGTGACCATTCTTCTTGGGGCAGAAATGTCCTTCAGGATCCATTGGCTCGCCGCATTGGAGGCAAACCGGTCGCCCGCGTGAGGCAACCTCAATCCCCCAGCTTGCCAATGCCCTCAATTGGTGACGATTGCACCAAAAACGTACGACACCACCTTCTTCGGGTGGGGTTCCATCGGGCATTAATTCATGTGCTACCAAAACCATCAGGTCATTCTCTGCTTCATATCCCAAGGCAAACTCACCTACCCGAAAGAGTGGATCAAGCGGGGGGTGAATACGCATTTGTTCCTCTTCATATTCGATGGAGGCTTCTACCAGGCTGGAATCCTTTTCCTGTACTTCTGCCAGGAATTGCTCAATCCCAACTGCCAGGGTTTGAAGCTGGAGTTTCTCTATGATCAGAGTGATCGTGCGCTCTCCTTGCCACCCCTGGAGGTAGAAGATGCGCTTGCCTGGCTGGCCTAATGCATCTGCCGTGATGTGGTCCACTGGACGCAGGTCTATGTCGATAGTTGTCATCTTTGAAGTATACCAATATTTTTTGACATATGAAACTATATGATGATGGGTGGTTTCATAGTTGGATTCACAACACGTGAAGTTGGTATCCGAAAACCTTCCCAGGAGAAGGATGGATCGTAATTCATTAACAGCAGCCGGCTTCCATGCTCGGAAATTTCCAGCGCAGTGATGGAACCCGTGTTGATATTTAAACGCTGGAATTGGTCCAGGGATAAACCAAGATAAAAAGCAATCACCTGCTTGATTGGATCGGAATGGCTGAAGCAGGTTACCAGGTCTTGTGGGGAATATTGCAGACGTAAAGATTCAACCACCTGCACCATTCGGTGCTGGCATTCAGCAATAGACTCGCCTCCAGGAAATTGGAATAGGGATGGGTGCTGCTGAACCGAGTGCCAGATTTTCTGGCGGCGTAGTTTTTTCACTGATTGACCCTGCCAATCTCCACAGTCCGTTTCAAGCAAGCCGGGTGTGGGGATAATATCCAGCTTCAATGCCTTGGCTAGAGGTCCAGCGGTTTCCATGGTTCGCTCCAATGGACTGGAATAGATGGCTTTGATAGGGGCACCCCCAAGTTTCTCGGCCAGTAATTGGGCTTGCCCTCGCCCCTTTTTGTTTAAATGCACGTCTGGGAGACGTCCAGGGAGGAGCATTTTTTTGTTGAAGTCCGTCTCCCCGTGGCGGATAATAAGAAAAATTGGCATTTCGTTCTTCCTTCAGGTGGTTTTGTGCTTGCGTTTGAGCTCCAGGATAGATTCCTGCGTTAGCTCGGGGATTTCCTCAGTCCTGGTAATCCCAAGTGCCTGGCGTTGGGCTTTACGCCAACGTTCCAACCGACTAGTAACCTCAGCCTCGTATCCCTGGCTGGAGGGTGAATAGAAGTATGTACCTAACAAGGGGCGTGGTAGATATTGCTGGGGCAGGAAGTGTTCAGCTGATTCATGTGGATACTTATAGCCACTACCATGTCCCAATGCCACTGCATCGCGGTTACTGTCCTGTAAGTGTTGGGGTACATCACCGGTGCCTTCTTGTTCGATCAACTGGAATGCTTTAAAGTAAGCAGTGGCGGTGTTGGACTTGGGGGCGGTAGTCAGATAAAGTGTGGCTTCCACGATTGGGTAAACCCCTTCAGGTAGACCGATATAATCAAAAGCTTGGGCGGCTGCATTGGCAACTACCAGTCCCATTGGGTCACCTAGTCCAATATCCTCGCCCGAGAGGATGATCAAACGACGCAGGATGAAGCGGGGGTCCTCACCAGCGTACAGCATCTTCGCCAGCCAATACAAGGCAGCATCGGGGTCAGAGCCACGAACTGACTTGATGAAAGCAGAAATCGTATCGTAATGCGCATCACCATCCTTGTCATATAGCACCGCCCGGCGCTGGATGGAATCCTGGGCAGTAGCTAGGGTGATATGGATAATGCCTTGCTTATTAGTAGGAGTGGATTCAACAGCCAATTCAAGGGCATTCAGGGCATTACGGGCATCACCCCCTGCAACATTAATGAGATGTTCGAGCGCGTCTTCATCCAATTTGATCTGCCGCTTACCATAACCGTGTTCTGGATCATGGACGGCGCGATCAAGAAGAATGTGCACATCCTGGTTCGCAAGTGGGCGTAGTTGGAAAACCCGCGAACGCGAAACCAGGGCTCCAATCACCTCGAAATAGGGGTTCTCGGTGGTGGCACCGATCAGGGTGACTGTGCCATTTTCAACATGCGGGAGCAGGGCATCCTGCTGGGCTTTGTTCCAGCGGTGGACTTCATCTACAAACAGGATGGTCTTTTTCTGGTAGAGCTTACGGCGTTCGGTGGCTGCCTCAAGCACTTCCCTGAGCTCTGCCTTGCCAGCCAGGACAGCTGAAAGGGTATCGAAATGCGATTTGGTCAGGTTGGCGATGACCATGGCCAGGGTGGTCTTGCCGGAGCCAGGGGGACCCCACAGGAGGATGGATGAGAACAGGCGATCGGCCTCAATAGCCCGCCGCAGGAGCTTGCCAGGTCCGAGAATATCCTCCTGCCCAACGAATTCCTCCAAGGTGCGTGGTCGCATACGGGCAGCCAGGGGGGCTTCGGAACGCATACGCTGTTCATGGGCGTGGCTGAAGAGGTCCATGCGGGTAATTATACTCGGGTGGCAGTTGTTAACTTCATCAATAAAGATCGATTCAGTTTTGACTCCTTCATGGTGGGTCAAGGTCAGGTCTTACCCAAAGGGTCAATCCTTTATCTAATGGCTGAGGATTGTAACCTTTACGGATAGCATACTGGATGATTGGCTCCTCTATGACCTGATCGAATCCCACCAAAATACCATCAGGTAAATCCTGATCAAGGAAGGCTTCAAAATTCTCCTTTGAAACGACACCCTGATCTTGTCGTTGGTCTGAGTTTAACAAAGAACCTGACCGGAAGGCAAATGCTCCGGTTGCCATCGGTGAATATATCTGCAGTCCACCTTCCAGGGGATAAATTGGTGCGATGGTAAACACTCGACCATCTGTTCCAAGCTGTTCCCGAATATCCATCCCCACCTGGTGAATTGCCAATGGTTTCCACAAATTCACGTAGCGTAGGAAGGACATCCGTCGGAAATCTTGAAGAACGAATAGATTTGCAAGCAGAACAAGTTGGATCAGCAGAAGTATGAACCAGTTTCTTGATTGGTTTTTTCCTTGTGTCAGGTATGCAAGCCCCAAGGCAATCGTCAGCAAAGCAAAGGGTAGCGGGGCGTAAAAGTATTGATACCAGGTAGGGGTTGGTAAAAAACTACCCACTGCTACCCATAGAACTGTAGTGAAAAACAATATATTTTTAAAAGTTTGTTCATCCTTCCGTCTCAGTTGGGAAGCAAGGACCGACCATCCCAAAAAAACCAGACCAAACAATAGTAATAAATTGGGGGGCTGCGAAATCACTTCATTCCATAAATAGCCAAGCTTATCTGAAAAATTCCTGGTCCCATACACCGGGATATTCCCCTCATATGCCACCGGAACATCCAGTCGGTAGCTTGAATTGAGCTGGGCATATCCCAGATTACCAAAGATAAATTGTTGAGGGGCAGCAATAAACAGCCACAATAAAGGAAGTAGTGCCAGACAAAAACCCACTAAAAAGGGCAGTCCTAGTTGGAAGATGCGTCGCCATGAAAACTCACCTGGCAGCCAAGCCATAGCTAACATATAAGCTGGCAGGATGGTGATGCTGCTTACGCGAACCCCGACTGCGATACCAAGCAACGCACCACTGGCAAGCAACCAGACTCCAGGAGGCTTTTTATTTGAACCAAGCAAAAACAGCCATAGGCTGCCCAGCATGCACAATACCGAGAAAGTATGGTTCCAGCTAAAACCGGCTGTCGCTGCTAAAAGAGGGTTAAACAGGTAAAAGAATAAAATACAGATCGCAGCCAGATAACGATATTTCAACGAGTGGTTTCGAAAGAAATATAAAACCATCCAAAACACCAGCATAACACTTGCAGTAGCACAAACCGCTGAAAATATTCGGGCGGTCAAAAGGCTATAATTACCAGTAAAGGTGAATAGAAGAGCATAAACAAAAACCAGGTAAGGGGTATGGAAATAGGGATAATCGCGGTAGGGTAGGAGACCTTCATCTAGCAGCAAACGTGCGCTGGCGATGAATTGGTCTTCGTCATGGTTATATTCTGCCCGCACCGCCCGGCTGAGGTTCAGGGTGAGGGCAAACAGAAACAGGAAGATGACAAGCAGCACCTGAACCATCCGCTTACCATCCCAACGGCCTCTCATTCTGCCCATCCTGTCGGAAGTCATTTATTCCTGTTTCGTTTCCACTAAATCTATGTAATTCAAAATATTATGTAATGATACGATTTAATCACGACAGCGTACTAAAAAAAGCTTGGTTAGTGATGTTGTGTAGTTAAATCGGAGCTGCACTCAACATCATGAGTGAAAATACAGGGTAATTATAACTCTGATAGATATTCATCAGAGTTAAGTGGATTTTTGGCTGAATACACAATAAACATGGAATATTAGAGAGGCAGTTATTGACGCAGACGAAGTTTTTGTTCAGGACGACTTGCTCCGAGTGAAAAAATCGTATATACTGGCTGGCATGGAACCTATCTTTACATATATTGAACATAATCGTCATTTATTCATTGACCGGCTCATTGATTATCTTCGAAAACCGAGCATCAGCGCTCACGGGGCTGGGATGGATCTGGTTGCTGAGTATCTTGTGAATTGGTTGGCCAAACTTGGCTTTGAAACCCAACTGATGCCTACACCCGGCTGGCCTCTGGTGTTTGGGCGTCGGTTTGATCAACCCAAGGCACCGACCGTTTTACTTTACGGGCACTATGATGTGCAACCACCAGATCCGCTCGACGAATGGATCTCACCACCCTTTGAACCAACCATACGAAATGGTCGCCTGTATGCTCGTGGCGTGGGTGACAACAAAGGTCAGCACTTTGCCCAGATCCTGGCGGTTGAGTCAATCCTGGCTGTTAATGGTCGGTTGCCATGCAATGTCATATTCTTATTGGAAGGCGAAGAGGAGATGGGCAGCCCCCATATCGCCAGCTTTGTAAATGAGCACCGTGACCTGCTCAAAGCTGACCTGGTTATTACTTCGGATGGACCTCTTCCTCCGAATGGCCAGCCAAAGATTGAATGTGGCGTGCGTGGTGTGATCGGTTTCGAATTGAGGGCACGTGGAGCGAACCGGGACCTGCATTCCGGGAATTTTGGTGGGGTAGCTCCTAATCCATTATGGACCTTGGTACACCTGTTAAGCACAATGAAAAACGAACAGGGTGAAATTAGCATTGAAGGTTTCTACGACCATGTTCAGTCTCCCACGGAATTAGAAAACCTCACGCTTACCCGCCTGCAAGTGGACGAGGATGCCGTCAAAAGTGACCTTGGGATCACCCACTTTGATGCGCCTATTGATGGCCGCACCTTCTATGAACGGTTGGCTTTCTGGCCTACGCTTACCATCAATGGTCTCCACGGAGGTTATGGTGGACCCGAATCCAAGACAGTCCTGCCCCATGAGGCATTTGCCAAATGTGATATTCGCCTGGTGGAAGCACAATCTGTCGAGGAGATCTTTTCCAAGGTTGAGGCACACGTTAGGCAACATGCGCCGGAGGTTGAGCTCATCCGCCAGGGAGGGATGGAACCTTCCAAGACTCCCCTTGATTCGCCATTTGTGGAGCCATTAAAGGAGGCTCTCCGGATTGCCACAGATCAAGAACCATTGCTCTTTCCAGCCATGGGTGGCAGCCTTCCGGACTATGTCTTCACCAAGATTCTCGGCANCCCTGACTTCACCGTGCCNTATGCCAACGCCGATGAAAACAACCATGCNCCNAANGAGAACCTGGAGCTTGATCTGTTCATTCGCGGCATCAAGTGCGGGGTGGCAATGCTGACCTGTCTGGGGCAGATGAAATATAATCGTTGAAAGCTGTTGTTTCTGAAGAGCTATTGATTCTCTGCTATCTATTGGTTGCCATTAACCATATATTCAATCTAAACTGATTTTTCACCGATTCACCCATGATGAAACTAGCAGATTTCCGACCAAGCCAGGCTGGCTAATTTATCTGTACAATATAAAAATATTTTTACCGACCTTAAAACTTCAGTATTATTAGGCAATTTCTTGGAGAATATATAATGGACATAAAAAATATACCCTTCGGTACGACAAACTGGTCACAAATTGATCCCGTAGAGCATCCCGGTGAGACTGGGTCGGCTTCCTGGCGTGCGCAGCAGTTCGATAATATTCGAGTACGTCTGGTTGAGTACACTCCCGGCTACCTGGCTGACCATTGGTGTAAAAAAGGTCATATCCTGTTCTGCCTGGAGGGCGAGTTGCACACCGAGCTGGCGGATGGCAGGCAGTTTGTGCTCACCCCTGGGATGAGCTACCAGGTGGCGGATAACGCAGAACCGCATCGCTCATCGACCCAGACTGGTGTTAGACTATTCATTGTAGATTGATCAGGAGGTAGTTTATGCATTATCGAGAATTAGGACGGACTGGATGGAAAGTTTCTGCCTGCAGCTTCGGTGCCTGGGCAATCGGCGCTGATTGGGGGTCGGTGGATGATAGCGAGTCAATGGCAGCATTAAACCGTGCGGTTGAACTCGGGGTTAATTTTTTTGATACTGCGGATGTATATGGAGATGGTCGGAGTGAACGTTTGATGGCACAGCTTCGTCGACAACACCGAGAGCAAATTCATATTGCCACCAAAGCTGGGCGAAGGTTGAATCCGCACAATGTCGCCGGATATAACCGTGCCAACCTGACTGCCTTTGTTGAGCGGAGTCTTAAGAACCTGGAGACGGATACCCTGGATTTACTGCAGCTCCATTGCCCACCCTACCAGACTTACTATATGCCGGAAGTCTTTGGGGTGCTGGATGATCTCGTCAAAGCTGGGAAAATACATTACTATGGTGTGAGCGTGGAAAAGGTTGAAGAAGCCCTCAAGGCGATTGAATACCCGAATGTGCAAACTATTCAAATCATCTTTAACATGTTCCGCCAGCGTCCGGCAGGGCTCTTCTTTGAACAGGCAATGAAAAAAAAGGTAGGAATCCTGGCACGTGTTCCACTGGCTTCAGGCTTACTAACCGGCAAGCTGACCGCCAGCTCACAATTTACCCGTGATGATCACCGGGCATACAACCGTCAAGGGGAGGCATTTGACCGGGGCGAGACTTTTTCTGGCGTGGATTACACTACAGGTTTACAGGCTGTGGAGCAACTCAAGGCTATCTGCCCATCAGGGATTTCCATGACCCAATTTGCCTTGCGCTGGATATTGATGTTTGATGCAGTCACTTGTGCCATTCCAGGGGCTAAACGACCTTCACAGGTGGATGAGAATTTCACGGTCTCAGAGTTTGCGCCCATCCCGGATGAGATCATGCTCCAGGTGCGTTCAATTTATGACCGCTACGTCCGCGCGCTTGTGCACCATTACTGGTAAGGTATCATCACTTGGTAAAGATGCGTGGCATGAAAATCAAGTGGTAAATGCTTGATGTAAAGAGAATCCAGGAGCAACCTCCTCCTACTTGGTATGAACGTTGGCGGGGTCCCGGGCACTACCAACAGCTCTGGGTTCATCATTGTGATCGTTTTGATGGTTTTAATTGCCCTGGTTGAGACATGGTATTTCACTCGCAAAAGGTGGTTTGATTGAATGGGTTGGATGGCGTAAGAATGATATTATTGAAAGCTCGAATGACCCTGGCTCTTGGGATGCTTGTAAAGGCGGTGTAAAATGCAAATCATTGGCTCAATCATTGCTATCCTAATAGTATTACTTATTGTGCTACTTTTAGGGGGCTTACTGTTTTACCCTGATTACGCCAAGAAAAAAACCCTGGCTGGGTATACGGTTAATCATAATCGTTACCTGAGTCTGGACGATAAAACAAAAGTATGGATCAGTGTATGGCTGCCGGGCAGGCTGAAAGCCGGGGAGAAGATCCCCACCCTCCTAAGAATGGAACGTTATGTTGAGGAGGTCGAGTATGGCTGGCTTGCAAGAGCAGCCACGTTCTACGGCTACAAGGATGCCAACTTAAAAACCACGATGGAAATATTGGATAAGGGCTTCGCCTTTGTCTTCGTCCAGTCCCCGGGCTCTTGTCAATCCAGCGGACCACGCTATTCTGATTATTCATCTAGCGAAATAGATGCCATGGGATTGGCTATTGATTGGGTTTCGGAACAACCCTGGTCCAACCAAAAAATGGGATTTTATGGCGGTTCCTATTCCGGAACCACGGCCGAAATGAGCTGCGCAGCTGTGCGCCCAGAATTAATGGCTGTCTATCCCATGAAACCCGACTTTGACGCCTTTAGGAGTGTCATCAACCCCGGAGGGCTGGGGTCTGGGGCTTTTCTGCATGACTGGGCAAAGATGGTGAGCGCTGGTGATATGGACGATATGATCGGCTTGGGAGAAGTTATTTCCGGACACCCTCTCTCGTTTGTTGAGAAATTAAAGTTTCGCACTTTAGTTAATGGTCTCAAGCGTCCCAAGGGAGCAGATTTGGAGATCTTCCACCAGGCTATCCAGGATCATCGCCTCAATCCGGATATCGAAAAGCTTTACGGGGGTTTGGAAAATAAATATATTGATTCCACATTCCCCACCGCCAATGGGGTGGCTACCTGGGAGGATATTGCACTCTCTAGCTACAAGGAACGCATCGAGAAAGCCCAGGTCAATAGCTATAATCGCGTTGGATGGATCGATGCCGGGACAGCCGAAGGAGTTTTGGAGAAGTATCTTACCTTTAATACTCCACAGAGGATTGTCATAGGACCGACCGGGCATCGGTTAGGTCAGTTTGTTGACCTTTATGGGACGAATCCTGGCCCGGATCCATACCAGCCAGGTTTCAAGAACCCGAACGATGATATGCTCGACTACTTCGCCCGACATCTAAAGGATGGACCAGAGATCAAGGAACAACGGCGAGTCACTTATTTTACTTATGGTACCAATGACTGGAAGGACACCAATATCTGGCCTCCGCATGGAACCAAGATGCAGATATTATACTTCGGTGATGGCCGATCACTTGTCCACACAAAACCCGTTATCCTGGAAGGGTTTGATACATATTCCGTTGACTATACAGCATCTTCTGGCGATGAGAATCGCTGGATGGGACAGATGGGACGCCCCGTGAAATACAGCGATCGCCACTCAGAAGATGAAAAGTTATTGCATTACACCTCTGCTCCCCTTGAAGCAGATATCGAAATTACCGGGAGCCCCACCGTAACTCTCCAGGTTGTCTCAACACACACCGATGGTGCTTTTTACGTGTACCTCGAAGATGTGTCACCTGACGATCGCGTGACCTACCTGACCGAAGGGCTTCTTCGGGCAATTCATCGGAGAGTTGGGGATCCGAGAACAGCTCCGTATGTTCCGTTGGGTGTGTATCACTCCCTGCGCAAGGTGGATGTCCAACCGCTCGTGCCGGGTGAAGTGGCCGAGATAAGAATAACGCTCTACCCAATCTCGGTGCTGATATTTGCGGGTCACCGCATCCGCCTGGCTATTGCAGGGCATGACGCGGCAATGAAGACCCGCTTTCCGTCGGATGGGTTCCCGGAGCTGCGCTTCCAAAGGAACTCAACTCAGGCCTCATACCTACAGCTACCAGTGATGGGGAGGAAATCCCCGGGAGATTCCTGATTCCGTTGGTCCTCTTTTATTGAAGCACAGGCTACGAATGAGTTTGCCGGTGACAATGTTACTGAGAAGCTAGTTTCTTTACTATGCAAGTTTGACGAATTGTTTGACTGAGGGGCTTGATTTCATCAAGGAAGGAAAAAGCATGAAAAGCAATCCAATCATTGAAAGCATGTTGAACCGCAAATCGATCCGCAAGTATACGGATGAGATGCCAACGGATGAAGTGATCCATACTGTAGTATATGCCGGACAGCAGGCTCCTTTTGCCTCACAGCTGTGCAGTGTATTACTCTCCCGAAAAAGAGGCGTCCCTTTCAGGGCACCCCTGCTCTTCACCATTTGCGTGGATCTGCACCGCATGGAGCTTATCATGGCCAGGCGTGGTTGGAAGATGGTGACGAATGACCTGTCAATTTTGTTTTTTGGTATTCAGGATGCCTCGCTGATGGCTGAGAATATGGTCAATGCTGCTGAAAGCCTGGGCATGGGCAGCTGTTTTCTAGGCGCTGCACCCTATATGGCCGATAAAATCGCCAGGAAGTACAAACTTCCACCTCGGGTGTTTCCACTGGTCCAGCTGGTTATGGGCTACCCTGCAGAAGACCCTCCAACACGCCCGCGTTACCCCATAAGCTTTACGCTATTNGANGATCAATACCCGACTTTGGGTGATGCTGAAGTTGACCTGGCCATGAAACAAATGGATGAGGGATACCAGGAACAGAATTATTACCGAAAAGGCAAGATCATGATTCACCTTGAAGGCGAAAGACAGGAGACCTTTACCTATGATAATTACAACTGGACGGAACATATCTCACGCAAGTGGGGGCAGTGGTATGATTCTCCTGATGAGCTAGTAAAGCAGTTGTCCAAGAGAGGATTCAAGCTGGAACTGCCTGAGAGTGGTGAGTAAAAAAAGAGTAAGTGAACGATGTATTAATTTTCTAAAAAATACAGAAAGGCATTGAAAATGGTTGAAAATCGAAAAAATCCAATTCCATGGGTCTTGATGGGTGCTGGCGTGCTGCTCTTATTGCTAGGTGNAGGATGGTTAATCTCAAATAAGCCAGCTGCACCTACAGCCACGCCGATACCTGCTTCGGTCGAGCAGGTGGAGAGGGTGTCTTTAAAGGATGCCAAGGCGGCTTTTGATTCNGAATCCGCGATTTTTCTGGATGTNCGATCTATTGAGGCATATAATGCCTCTCACGTTCCAGGGGCATTGTCTATCCCGATCAATGAATTAACCAGTCGTATGGGTGAACTTAAACCAGATTCATGGATCATCCCCTACTGCACCTGACCGTCGGAAGAATCGAGTGCCCGTGCGGCACTAATAATGATGGATAACGGCTTCTCTAATGTGACTCCACTCCTTGGTGGATTTAGTGCATGGGTTCAGGCAGGCTATCCGATAGAAAGTGGTAGCTAAAGAAAATATAGTTTATGGGATTTATTGGTTAATTAAACCTCCATGATAGACTAATTGATAAACAACCTCGCCATGTAGTTCTATCCATTCCCTACCTGTGAAGTATTGAGGGTCACCTTCGTTCGTATCCGTGTAAGAAAATTCTCCGACTACATTCTGGAAACCACCTAGAAACCGACCAGTCTGGTACATTTTTGTCAGACTTTGTTGGATGATCGCTCCAGCCTGGGAGGAAGTGATCTTTTCGGGGTGAATGATTCGCCCGAAATAATTCAGACCCCACATAACTTTACTACGGTAGTATACGATCTCTTCTCCGATGAAATCGCTCTCGCCGAGGTAACTGTCATGGTAAGCCCAGTCATCTTTTAAAAACTGTAAGTCATGTGATCCCTGCCGGTATGGTAGGATCTTGCTCCCTCCGCCCACATAAGTTGCTTGCTTGGCGAGCAGGATAAACTTGATCATTTCTTGAATAGAATTCAGGCTCATTGAAGTCTCCTAACCGGAATCTCTGTCCAATATTCTATAAGCTGGATGGGAAAATTCTACCATGCCTCCTGGGTATTGTGCCAATAGCAGGCTTATGCTATTATTTCCCATGGTGAGCATCCAATGAGACAGTTGAAGCGCGTTTTTTACATTGTTTTACTCAATGTAATTATTTCTGCCATCACGGTGGGCGTGGTGCTTCAACTTTGGGAAAATGATCATCCAACGATACCTGTCAAAAACACACCAGTTGTTATAATCGTCACGGCTACCCAATCGGGAATATTATCTATCGCTGGAAATGATTTTCGATCAGGGACCAGCGTGCCAGTAGACACGGGAATTCTGTTCACAGGAACGATCCAGGCAACGCCTACTTTGCAAATGCTTACCTACCGGGTCAAGGAAGGTGATTTCCTTGGTGCTATCGCAATTCAATTTAATGTGAGTGTTGCCGATATCCTGGCTGTGAATGGTCTCACCAACCCGGATAGCCTGATTATCGGTCAGCTTATTTATATTCCCACCGCCCCGCTACCAACCATCACTTCCACATCGATACCTCCCACAATTATTGCTTCAGCCACACCCAGACCGTCTGCAACATTAACCCAGGGACCAAAACCGACTTCCACAGCCACCATGATTGGGCAAGAACCTCAGGTGGTTATTGACAGCGTGATTGGGGCGGGCGTATTAGCAAACGAACGCATTCTCATCCGCCGCGCAGGCGATGGCGAGCTTTCCTTGGNAGGCTGGCGTCTCACGGACGGCGAGGGCAACCAATATATTTTTCCCCAATTGACCCTATATAAGGATGGTGCGATAAACATCAATACACGCTTGGGTCAGAATACTGTCGTTGATTTATATTGGGGTTTAAACTCCCCATTATGGGGTCCTGGGAAGGTAATCTCCATCTTTGACCCTCAAAATAACCTTCGTGAAACCTATACATTGCCATAGGTCATTATTCTCTAAGTAAAAGATTTTAATCGGAGAGCATCATGATTGGATATAAAACAAAGCTTATCCTTAATCCAAATGCTGATTGGGGGCATACCGGCAGAATGATTGCAGAGCTCAGACCGCTGGTGGAAAAATTAGGTGAAGCGGATTGGTCTGAAACAGCCTATCCAACCCATGCTACAGAGCTGGCACGGCAGGCAGGTGAAACAGGTTACGATCTGGTTGTCGCTTTTGGTGGGGATGGAACTGTTCACGAAGTGATCAATGGTTTAATGCAGGTTCCACCCGAGACCAGACCTCGCCTTGGAATCGTACCATTAGGCTCAGGTAATGATTTTGCCCACTCGATTGGTATCACTGGCAATCCGCAAGAGTCACTTAAAAGAATATTTGCGGGGCAATCTAAGCGGATTGATGTTGCTGCATTCGATATTGGTCATGGGAAGCGCGAATACTATAACAATACTTTCGGCTTAGGCTTTGATGCTACGGTAACAATTCGGACACGCCACCTCAGGTATCTCCGTGGTTTTGTGATGTATCTGGTGGCCGTGCTTCAAACCATCACTCTCAATTTGGATGCACCCATGATGCATATCACTACTGACTCGGAATCATGGGATGAAGAGACGATTATGCTTGTAATGTGTAATGGACCACGCGAGGGAGGTGGTTTTCTGGTCGCCCCGGAATCGGATAGTTCGGATGGCTTTTTAAATTATGCTTCCGTATGTCGTGTCTCCCGAATAATGATGTTGCGCTTGATACCGGAGGTAATGAAGGGCACGCATGGGCGTTTCAAGCAAATTAGGTTGGGGCAGTTTCATAAAATTCAAATTCAATCAGACAAACCTGTAACAGTGCATGCGGATGGTGAGGTCATAGCTGGTTTTGAGACAGATGTAAGGAACGTGACAGTTGAGGTTGTTCCGAGTGCAGTCGAACTCATGATTTAGTTAATCAAGAAGTAGGAATATGCCCAATTTAGCTGAAAGCCTACAAGGTCGCGACCTGGGGCATTTAATGATCATTACAGAATTATGGGGGATCGAACTCGNAGGACAGGATAGTCGTGGAATCCTNAATCAACTAGTTTCCACGCTATTAGTCTCCTCTCAGGTTGAAAATATGGTTGCAAACTTAACTACAGCTGAAAAAGAGGTAATGGTTGATCTTATCCGGCATTCTGGAAGGCTCCCTTGGGCGCAATTTACACGTGTGTATGGTGAGGTGCGTGAGATGGGGGTGGCAAGGCGTGACCGCGAGCAACCACACAAACAACCTGTCTCTGTGGCTGAAGCCTTATGGTACCGTGCGTTGATTGCCAGGGCGTTCTTTGATACCTCCACTGGACCTGAGGAATTTGCATATATCCCGGATGATCTGCTCGAAAAAATCCCTTTAACCAATAATGAAAGGTTCCCTAGAATGGGGAGGCAAGCAGCCGCTGCGGAATATAGCCAGGTTTACCTGGCAAATGACCATATCCTAGATCATACCTGCACGCTGCTGGCAGCAATGCGCATGGGTATCTCTATACCTGGCCCGCTATCCATGCAAGCTGGAGAGGAACTATATCCAGCAATCCTAAAATCCATATTAACCAGCGCTGGATTTTTGGACAGGAAAGGACTGCCCCAGCCTGATCTTGTACGCACATTTCTTGAAGTATCCCGCCCAGAGGCGTTGGTTCAACTGGTTCAATCCTGGAGGAAGAGCATTCAATTTAACGAGCTACGCCTGTTACCTGACTTGAGCACCGAAGGAAATTGGGAAAATGATCCCCTTAATTCGCGCCAGATAGTGCTGGGTTTTTTAAAGGGCATACCCGTCGGTACCTGGTGGAGCTTGGGTTCATTTCTGGCTGGAATTAAGCTTCACCATCCAGATTTTCAGCGACCCGCTGGAGATTATGATTCCTGGTTTGTACGTGATACACAANCCGGGGATTATTTACGTGGTTTTGAAAACTGGGACGCAGTGGACGGTCGCTTGATCAAGTATATTCTCACGGGTCCATTATTCTGGTTGGGGGTGCTTGATTTGGGGTGCCCTGAAGGGAGCAAGCAAGTGACTGCCTTCCGCCTTTCACGTTGGTCACGAGCATTATTAATAGGCAATCCACCTATGGGGATGCCTGAAGAAGACAAATCTATAGTGGTTCGGTCGGATGCCAGGGTTAGTGTTAAAAGGTTGGTTCCCAGGCGGGTACGCTATCAGCTGGCACGTTTTTGTGAATGGGGCAAAGAAACTCCAGATGAGTATCAGTACCAGATCAGTTCTGTGTCTCTCAGCAAGGCAAAGAAACAAGGGTTGAACGTGAGCCAATTGCTGACACTTTTGAATCGGAGTACAAAAGCAGTCCCACCGAGTCTGATAAAAGCTTTGGAGCGCTGGGAAAATGTGGGAAGCGAAGCCCGGTTAGAGAAGATGGTGATCCTCAGGGTGGCATCCATAGAAGTACTGCAATCTTTACGTAATTCACGCGCCAGCCGCTTCCTGGGAGAGCCGTTGGGACCATCAACAATTGCAATAAAAGCAGGGGCATCTCAGAAGGTATTGTGGATTCTGGCTGAATTAGGCTATCTTGGGGAGATACGCGATCAGGTTGAAGATTCCTGATCGGGGGGTAAATCTGCGGTTACAAGCTGCTCAATCAGATCAGCAGCCCCCGGTAGTGCTGATTCCACTTCTGGGCTGAGTGACTCTCCCAAAAGAAGATTGCCTGCTTCTATTCCTATCAGGATCAATTTTTTTGGCATACTGGTTGAGATAAGTTTGTGCCCAAGTGAAAGGGTTTCTGCCACGCCCCAACCATGCGCCGAGCCTGCCCCATTTGAAAAAGCTTCCAACTGATCATCAGATAGTAAATGAATTGTCCCGGCTTTTGCATTGGAATGTACGGCATCAACCAGGATGGTAATCCTGTATCCTTCCAGCAGGTTGAGCAAACCGATACCGGGCAGCTCCGCGAATTCCACTTGTAGGTTTATTCGTTCGTTATTAGCCTGGTATCTCTGTTGCCATAATTGAACAGCCGCAAGGCCGGCTGCATCATCCCCACGCAGGCTCTGACCAATGCCGATGATCTTGATGGTGCCAGAGGGTTTATCCCCGGCACCATCGGTTAATTGATTCATTTATTTTCGATTTTAAGTTTAAGGAAGTGCGTTGCGCAAGATATGCACGGATCGTAGGAGCGCAAAAGATGCTCGAAGGATAAAGATGCTTCTTCCTGTGGCTGTTTGATGGCAATCGGAGCCAAAGCCCACAAGTCGGCTTCCATTTGGGCAAAATTTTGGGCAGTGGGAGGGGTGATTCTGGCAAAGCGGATCAAACCCTGTTCATCGACAACATAACGATGATAGAGCAAACCACGTGGAGCTTCAGAAACCCCACAACCTTCACCAGGTTGTATGGTAAATTCAACGTGGCTGGGTCCATTCGGTTGATACGAATTGGCCAGTTCAATTGCCAGGTCACAGGTGTGCACAAGCTCGATTGCTCGTGCCAATAATCCCTTGTAAGGGTTGCATAGCGGGAGTTCCAGCCCAATTTCCCTGGCAGCTTCCTTTGCCATGGTACGTAATTTTTTAAAATTAAGGTTTAAACGAGCCAGCGGACCGACGAAATATGTATGATTATCTGCTGTGTGGCTGTGTAATGCATTCGATCTTTCAACATGGGTTTCAATATAGTTTTTTTCAAATTCCGAAGGGCTGATTCTCTTTCCATTGGATGAGAGGATATCGCCATCGTAGATTGCATATTCCTCGATTCGGTTGAGAGCGACATATTCATAATCTTGCTCGAAGTCGGGATAGGATAAAGTAGCCGCCCACTTCACAGTGTCGATCGAAGCCTGGCGTGCCCATTCCAGCTCTGGGATTAATCCATGAATAGCCTGTTCAGTGGGCCAGCGATAAAAACCACCAACACAGGTGTTGACGGGGTGAACGGAGCGACCACCAATGGTTTTTAACAGGTCATTGCCGATCTTCTTCAGGCGCAAACCCTGCTTCACAAGCTCTGGTGCTTCAGCTGCTAAAGTCAGTGCGCTTTCATGGTTCACCAAGTCTGGTGCTTGAAGGAGATAAATATGCAAAGCATGACTTTCAATATACTCAGCACAATAGAGTAGCTGGCGTAGAAGACGTATTTCTGGAGATATGGTCACCTTCAGGGCTGCCTCCAGTGCCTGCACTGAACTCATCTGGTACGCCACCGGGCAAATCCCGCAGATACGGGCGGTAATATCAGGCACGTCTTGGAAATATCGCCCAAGCAGGAAGCCTTCAAAAAAACGGGGCGGCTCATAAATGTTAAGAAGAATATCATCGATGGCTCCGTCCTTAAGGCGGATGGTCAATGCACCTTCACCTTCAACACGAGCCAAAGCGGGAATATGGATATCCTGGTTCATTTATTTTCTCCTGCTGAATGGTTAGGTTGAGACACAAGCGTTTCTGCTGCTGCACGGAAAGCTGGAGCATAATTGCTGATATTGGAGAACAAACCCCTTACTTCCCCAGGATGGCGCTCAACCGGGAGCAACGCAGCTATGACGGTTTTCATTTCTACACTTGAGGCAGGACCGAAACAACCATAACAACCGCGACCGTTGGCAGGGCAAAGCGCTCCACAACCCGTGCGCGTGGCTGGCCCCAGGCAGGCTACTCCATGCGCCACAACCATGCAAACAATGCCTCGCCGCTTGCAATCCAGGCAGACACTTTGGGTGGGCAGCATGGGCCGGCGTTTTTGCATGAAAGCCTGAATAACTTCAACCACCTGGTATTTATTCACCGGGCACCCCCACAGCTCGAAATCAACTTTTACATGCTCGGAGAGAGGAGCAGACTTTGGTAAGGTATGTAAATATTCAGGGTGTTCGTAGACTGCCAGAGCTAAGTCGTCCAGATTTGCGAAGTTCCGTAATGCCTGGATCCCTCCTGCCGTGGCACAGGTACCAAGTGCGACTAATATATTTGTTTGCTTGCGTATCTCCAGGATACGCTCTGCTTCGTGGGGCGTTGTAATAGAACCCTCAACCAGGGCGATATCATACGGACCGGGTAATATTCGACGGCGTGCTTCCAAGAAATATGCGATCTCAATCGCGCCAACCAAATCCAATAATTCATCCTCAAGATTTAAAATTGAGAGTTGGCAGCCGTCGCAGGATGAGAATTTATAGACAGCAACGGTAGGCTTGCTCATTAGAATTCCTCCACATTGACGAATGGCTGCAGCTTATCAAAACTGAATACTGGTCCATCTTTACACACAAAGTATGGACCTACCTGACAATGACCGCATGAACCAAGCCCACATTTCATATTACGCTCAAGCGATACGAGAATTCTTTCGGGTGGTACCCGTCTTGCCAGCGCTTCAAAGATGACGAAGCGGATCATAATCTCGGGACCGCAGGTCAGAATGACCGTGTTGCGTGGATCGAGCCGCGTGTTATAGAAAAGAATGGGAACCACACCCACTCTTCCATCCCAGGTTTCATCACCACGGTCTACAGTAACCTGGATCTCAATCCCGGCATCCTGCCAGGTTTGGTATTCTTTGGTGAATTGCAAGTCATTGGGTGTGCGGGCACCGTACAGAACTGTTACCTTGCCAAAGTCATGGCGATGATTCATCACGTAGTAAATCACAGGTCGGATGGGAGGCAGACCGATACCGCCAGCTGCAATCACAATGTCTTTACCAACGCAATCTTCTAATGTCCACCAGCTTCCGAACGGACCGCGCACTCCCAATACGTCACCCACATTCATACGGTTGATTGTGGAGGTTACATTACCAATTGAGCGGATGGTATGACTGATTCGACCAGCTTCTTCCATATCCGAGCTTATGGATATTGCTACTTCACCTAAACCAGGCACCAACAACATGTTGAATTGACCGGCCTTGAAGTGATATCCATCTTGAAGATTTTTGTCAACGAATTGAAGCCAAAAGGTCGATACGCTGGGTGCTTCACGGACGATTTCAACAATTTTCGCCCAATATGGTTGCATCGGTTCTGCTGGAGATACTGCATGTGGCATTCCAGATGGCTCGATCATGATTGCACCTCCTCCCGGATTGCACGCAGCTCAGCGGTAACATCAATCTTGGCTGGACACCAGGTGATACAGCGACCACATCCCACGCAGCCAGATGTTCCAAATTGAGCATACCAGGCCCCGAATTTATGGGTCAGCCACTGGCGGTAACGCGACCGTGTATTCGGACGTGAAGATCCTCCTACGATATATGAATAATCTGGGTTGAAGCATGAGTCCCACACCCTTTCCCTGCGGGCGGTTTGACCATTCAGGTGAGCAGAGTCCCGCGTATCCCAACAGAAGCAGGTTGGGCACACTTGCGTACAACTGGAACAGCTCATACAATGCTGGGCGACATCATCCCATTGGTTTGCATCCAGGTTTTTTAGTAACAGGTCAGGTAATTCCTGCTGATCAGGCAAACTGCGTCCCATTTTTGTAATAGCATCTTCCAATCCTTTTTGAGCGGCTTGGAGCCAGAAGGCACTAGTGGGCAGGATGGATATCCCTTCCATTCCCATACGCCCAGCTTCAGAACCAATCTCTACCAGGAAAACATCTTCCAGCTCAGTCAGACGAAGATCAAACCCCGGGTTGGCTTTCGGACCTGTACCCATCGAAGCACAAAAACCAGTTCCACATGGATGCAGGCAATCGACAGCCAGGATAAAAGCACTCTGGCGGCGGGACCAATAGATGGGGTCCTTCCATTCTTCACGCAGGAAAATCCGATCCTGCACCTGTATGGCTGCCAGGTCACAAGGGAAAACACCAAACAAGGCAAGTGGTGTCAGGTCTTTCTCGATCTCTTCCGCTTGCCAACATCCATTTTCCTCACGGACTAAGCTGGCAAGCTCTGAAAACGGCGGAAAGAAGAACTGCTTCCAGGATTGTGCGCCCGGTGTAACGTCAAAGTAGCGCCTATGTCCGCTGTAAATCAGGCGATAAGATGCTGCGTCTTGCTCGCTGACGTAACCCCTTGGCAGGTCTGCTATTTTATCGAGTGGCTTGTATACAATAGCGCCGTCTTGGATCTGTGGACCTAATACCTTGTATCCCATCTTGAGCAGGTTTGCATGCAGCTTCTCCAGCCCAATTTTTGGAAGTGCAATCGTCGAACCAACAGAGAATTGTATTTCAGCCATGCTTTTCCTCTACATAATCAGCGGGATTCGCAAATATATCCAGCAGCTGGAGGCGCGTGGTCATCAACCGCCCTGCGATCACATTTGCCAAACGACGCATAACCAAATAGCCAAAGTCGTGGTCTTCGTCGCACATCTTGCGTAGCTCACTGGCATCAAATGCCGCAACGCGGCTGGGCAAGACAGCCCGCACTCCTGCGGTGCGTTGGCGCACAACTGGTGTCACACTTGACCAGCCGAAATCCTCCATAGGATCCGCAGTCAGGATACGCATGCGGCCACGACCAGGGACACTGATTTCAATAGCCACCCGACCTTCCAAAACGACATATAGATAATCTTCTTTATCTCCCTCATGAAAGATTGACTGACCAGGTTCATACTTGAGAATCTTGGCGATTTTGCACATTTTTTTAAAATGATCTTCATTCATCACCTGGAACCAGGGGATGGCCTGTAGGGCTTTGACCAATTCTTGCTCACTAGTCATAATTTTTCACTCCTTATTACTGATACGAAGAAAACCAGGAAAGCGAATCCTTCTCCTAGTATGATCTGAGGTGATTTATTGCGTTAATTTTCACAAAAATATCGAAATTTGTCAGGTGCATATGGTCATCAAGTGCTTGGGCAGAATGTCACACAACGGAAGAGTGAAGTACCTACTTTAAGCTGTCTGACATAGGGAGTTTAGGGTATGGCTATAGGGTGAAGTGGAATAAATATTATGAATTACCCAGATTGGAGAGTGCATTTTTCTCCAATGGTGATTATACAACGCGGATTGCCTTGAATCTATAAATAATTACATGATTTAAGGATTATTTGATCACACCTCCTTACCAGATTATCATTAATCCGGCTCTCAGGCTTGCATATGATGAATGATTGCGTCACCAAACTCGGAGCATTTTAACAGGTTGGCTCCGTCCATTCGTTCGTAAAAATCTTGGGTAACTGTTTTAGCTGAAATGGCACCTTCCATCCCCTGTATGATCAAGTCTGCCGCCTCATTCCACCCCAAGTAACGTAACATCATCTCGCCGGAAAGAATGACTGAACCCGGGTTAGCTATATCTTTGTCGGCATATTGCGGATCTATGCCGTGGGTGGCTTCAAAAACTGCGTGTCCGGTAGAGTAATTGATGTTTCCGCCAGGCGCAATTCCAATCGCACCCACCTGGGCAGCCAGGGCATCCGAAATATAATCACCATTCAGGTTCATCGTCGCCAGGACGTCAAATTCACGTGGGCGTGTGATGGTTTGTTGGAAGACGATATCCGCAATCACATCCTTGACCAGTAACTTGCCAGCCTGTAAGGCTGAAGCTTGCTCCTGGTTGGCAGCATCTTCGCCCTTATCATTTTTTGTTTGCTCCCACTCTGCCCAGGTGTATACCTTATCACCGAATTCTGCCAGGGCAAGCTCGTAACCCCAATTCCGGAACGCGCCCTCGGTATATTTTTGGATGTTACCTTTGTGAACCAGGGTGACCGAGCGGCGATGATTGACTAATGCCCATTGGATGGCAGCACGAACAAGCCGGAAGGTACCCTCCCGTGATATGGGTTTGATGCCAATCCCTGCGGTTCCAGGGAAGCGCATTTTTTTATATTCAGCAGGAAAAACATCTTTAAGCAATGTTTTGAATTGTTGGTTAGCATCTGTACCGTTTTCAAACTCTATCCCAGAATATACATCCTCCGTGTTCTCACGAAAGACGACCATATCTACAAATTGAGGGTGTTTTACAGGCGATGGAATACCTTTGATGTAGCGAACAGGACGCTGGCAGACATACAAATCCAGCGCTTTACGGATTGCTACATTCAAGGAGCGTATGCTTCCGTTGATTGGGGTGGTAAGTGGTCCTTTGATTCCTACCCGGAATTCCTCGAGGGCTTGCACAGTTTCGTCAGGAAGCCAGGAACCAAACTTGTTGTATGCTTTTTCACCTGCGAAAACTTCCATCCACTCTATCTTACACTTATCTCCAT
>Ga0031656_10000104_pt1 | contig 22802 bp, 19 predicted proteins | sample FrelakmetDIP11DI_FD_55080 | JGI IMG/M metagenome (GOLD analysis project Ga0031656, IMG submission 55080) | Freshwater lake sediment microbial communities from the University of Notre Dame, USA, for methane emissions studies - DIP11 DI | ecosystem: Environmental > Aquatic > Freshwater > Lake >... | reverse complement strand
TGCAACATCTGCCATCGGTGCAGTATGTACTGCCCGTACGGATTGGATATAACGTTCATCATCGGTTTGGTACGCCGGATCTGTTTTGTGCTTGGGGTGGTTCCGCAGAGGATGATGGACCAGGCCCATTCTCATGCGACGGTGCTGAACCAGGTGTGGTTTACCCAGAACGACTGGGTAGACACGATGCAGTGGCAGGAGGATGAAGTCGGGGCGGAGTTCAAGAATCTGCGGATACCGATCGATAAAGAGGGAGCGGAAGTAATATGGTATCCTCTTGGTGGTGAGCCCAAGACGAATACATATCATATTGAGCGGACGGCGAAGATCATGCATGCAGCGGGTATTGACTGGACGGTGGCCGGGAGAGATACGTGGGACACGAGCAACATGCCGATGTTTCTGCGTGATTTTACGACGATGAACCGGGTTGTACGGGGGCTGTATGACAATGCGGCCCGATTGCGAGTCAAGAAGATAGTGCTCACTGAGTGAGGGCACCCGCGATTTGCCACAAGGTCTGTGGCACCGCCGATGCTGGGATGGAAGGATCTGCCGTTTGAGGTGATCCAGACGGGGGAGTTTTATGTTGATCTTCTGAAGACGGGGAAGATCAAGATAGCGAGGAAGATCAAAGCGCCAGTGACGTTGCAAGACCCGTGCAATATTATCCGCAGGGGGGGTGCAGCGGAGAAGTTCAGGTATTTTGTGAACGAGACGTGTGAGGATTTCAGGGAGATGACGCCGAACCGTGAGCACAATTACTGCTGTAATGCAGGAGGCGGGTTGGCATCGTTGTCCAACTGGGCATCGCATAAGGCGAAGTTCAACAAGGTGAAGGCTGAGCAGATAATGGAGACGGGGGCGAAGTATGTTATCACGCCGTGCCATAACTGCAGCACCGGTATAAAGGACGTGATTAAGTACTGGAATCTGCCGGTGAAGAATATCTTTTTCGATGAGATACTGGTTGCGACGATGGAAATGCCTGAGGAACTCCTGCTAAAGAAAAAAACCGGGAAGGGATAAGAGATGAACAGAAAATTACTTTTCTTTTTGGTAAGTATAGCTTATCTCATTTTGATTAGTTATGGGTTATACTCAGTCTACACAGTAGAAGCAACCCTGCGGGTGAAAGAACCTCCAAAGATTAAACCTGAAAATAAGATTGCAATAGCCCATACCGAAATCTTCGGCAAACTNGAACGGCCCCAGGTTATCTTCAACCACGCGAAACATGAGGAAGCATATAAGACAGAAGGCTGTAATGCATGCCATCGTGAAAAAGATGGTCAAGTAATATTTGATTTCCCTAAAAATCTCAAGAAGAGAGATACAACCTCTGTAATGAACGCTTATCACGATGCATGCATAGAGTGTCATAAGAAGAGTGCGAAGAAAGAAAAAACAGGGCCGCTAAACTGCGGAGATTGCCATAAGGAGCAGGAGAAAGGCCTTATCGTGAAATATCCCAAGGCAGAGTTTGACTTTTATGTCCATGACAAGCATGTCAAGAAGCTGAAAGAGAAGATCGGCAAGGACGATTGCGGATTGTGTCATCATTCATATGATCCGTACGAAGAGGATGAAGCCCTGAGGTTGGTATATGAACCTGGTACGGAAGAATCCTGCTATTACTGTCACGAACTCGGCAAGAAGAGAGGGCCGGAGTTAACCGCAATAACAAAGGCGGCAGCCAAGAAAGGGCTTTCGATAAAAGAAGCCTCTCACCAACAATGTCTCAACTGTCATTTAAAATATAAAGAAGAATATCTCAAGAAGGGCGAGAAAGATGCGGTTCCGACTGAATGCATAAAATGCCATACAGGGGAGTTCAGAACAGTTAAGCAGCTCGAGAAAATTCCCCGGCCGGACCGTGATCAACCCAAAAGGCCGCTCATAAACATCAAGGACGCAAAACTAAAGGGGGTCCCCTTCGATCATGAATATCATCAAATAGCAGAAAAAACGTGCCGTTCCTGTCATCATGAAACGTTAAAGTCCTGTAAGGACTGCCATAATCTTACCGGTAAACCCGAGGGCAATTATGTCAACGTTGCCCGGGCCTACCACGATGTTTCTTCAGAACACAGCTGTGAAGGATGTCATAACGTAAAGAAATCCGAAAAGGACTGTAACGGTTGCCACCATTACATAGCGGTAGGGGAAACAGATTCGCTGGGTCCTAAAGAAAAATCCTGTGCCATATGTCATAGCGGCGAGATAAAGGGCGCTTTTTCACGACCAGCCCTTTCTGTTACAGGACTCGATCCTCAAAAAGTTCCGAATAAAGTGAAGGTTGAAGTGTTGGCCAAGGAATATGAGCCGTCTGAATTCCCGCATATGGATATAATCAAGAAATTGGTCGATATCTCAAACAAGAGTAAGCTGGCAAATTATTTCCACAAGGACATGCAGACGATGTGTGAGGGATGTCATCACCGGAGTCGTGCCGAGGCTGAAGTGAAGAAGGACACTCCTCCGAATTGTCGAAACTGCCACACGATTACTCCTGCACCGCGGAACCTCGACAAAACAACGCTGCTTTCCGCCTATCACCGTCAGTGCCTTGGTTGTCATGAAAAGATGGAACTCGAAAAAGGGAGAAAGTGCTCTGATTGCCACAAGAAAAAAGCTGAGGGACCGGCGGAAATAACTGAGATGAAAAATGAAAATGTTGTGAAGCAGAATACCAAAAACATTTTAAATGTGTGGAGACCCAAGTAAATTATACGCAAACAAAAAAGGTTTCATGAATAGAGAGGAGTGAGGATGGACAGAAGGACTTTTCTAAAGATTATGGGATCAGGTGTTGCGGGGGCCGCAACAGGAAACCTTCTCACACCGGGGAGAACTCTTGCCAGTGAGGTTCCATTAGGAAAAGAATTGTACGGAATCCTCGTCGATACGACGAGGTGCATAGGATGCCGCCGCTGTGAATTAGGGTGCGCTGAAGTGAATGGAATGCCGATACCTGATATCTCAGAATCAAAAAATCAGGATGTGTTAAAGACACTCAGGAAAACTTCAGATATGCAATATACGGTTATTAACAGGTATGAGACCGAAAAAGGTCCTTTCTACGTTCCCAGACGGTGCATGCACTGCAACCAGCCGGGATGTGTGGCCGCATGTCTTGTGAAAGCAATGAGAAAACGTCCGACAGGTCATGTTACCTGGGACTTGAATTGTATCGGCTGCAGGTTGTGCATGGTTTCCTGTCCATTTGACATCCCAAAATTCGAATATAACAAGGCAATCCCAAGGATTCAAAAGTGCAATCTCTGCTGGGACAGATACAACAAAGGGGCACTCCCCGGGTGTGTTGAAGTCTGTCCAACACAGGCATTGATGTTCGGCACAAGGAGGCAGATTCTGGAGGAAGGGAAGCGGAGAATTGCTGCGAATCCTGACAAGTATGTTGATCATATTTACGGTGAAAATGAAGTCGGTGGTACGTCACACCTCTATCTGTCTGCGGTTCCATTCGAACAAATAGGCTTCCGTAAAGACCTTGGTACAGTTCCCTATCCCGAATACAGTACAGGATTCCTCTATGCTGTACCGTTTATCTTCGTCCTCTGGCCGATCGTGATGCTGGGGATGAACCGCGCAACAAAAAAGCATGAGGAAGAGAAACACGAAGAAAAACATGAAGAGCATGGGAAACATTAGGAGAAAGGAAGAGGGTAAGGCATGGCTGGAGAAAAATTAGAACTTGTAGATGTCGTAAGAGAAAAAGAAGAAGGGCCGCAGATAAAGAGCCTTGGCGATTTCTGGACTTTTTTAAAAGGTCAATTAAAACCGAGAGGTAACATAGCAACACCGTTCAATATCATCTCGCTTCCCATAATGATCCTCGGATATATCTTTATCGTCTATCGTCTTGTTACAGGACTTGGACGTCCGGTAACAAATCTGAATCAGGAGTTCCCCTGGGGCCTCTGGATCGGTTTTGATGTCGTAACCGGGGTTGCCTTTGCCGGAGGAGCCTATGTCCTCTGTTTTATCGTTTATATCCTGAGGGCTGAGAAATACCATGCCATTATCAGAGCGACCGTGCTGAATGGTTTCCTCGCCTACCTTTTCTATGCGGGTGCGATTGTCCTCGATATCGGACGCTGGTGGAATATTTATAACCCGATGATCGGCAATGATTTTGGTGTCAACGCGGTCATGTTCCTCGTTGCATGGCACTTCTTCCTCTATATGCTTGCAGCGCTTGTTGAATTCTCTCCTGCCGTTGCAGAATGGCTCGGCATGAAGAGGTTGCGGAAAATACTCGGTGCCATGGCCCTGGGGGCTGTTGTATTCGGTATCTGTCTCTCCACACTTCACCAATCGGGTCTTGCAGCCCTTATGATTATGGCAAAAAGCAAGATACATCCTCTGTGGTTTACCGAGTTTATCCCGATCCTGTATTTTATTTCCAGTATCTTTGCAGGACTTTCAATGGTCATATTCGAGGGTTCGATAAGCCATAAGGTTTTTGGGAGCCAGTTAGATGAAGCGCATCATAAACATTATGACGATATCCTTGTCGGCCTTTCACGGATATGCGCTGTTGCAATGTTCGGGTATTTTTTCCTGAAAATGATATTGCTTGTTCACGAGCATGCAGTTCCATATCTCTTTACACCGATGGGAACCTGGTATCTGATAGAAGTAATCGGCTTTGTCTTNGTNCCATGTCTGATGTTTGTCAGCGGAGCACAGAAGAGAAATACATCGACTATTAAATTNGCAGCTATCCTGACCATGTTTGGAATCATAATCAACAGGCTCAATTATACTTTTATCGCGTACAACTGGTATGTACCGCTCAGCGAAAAATACTGGCCGGCCCCAATGGAACTTATCGTAACCGCATCGATTATCCTGACGGAAATCTGGGCATTCAGGTGGATCGTGAACAGGATGCCGGTGCTGAGGGAAGCTCCTGCATGGGCCAGAGCGATGGAAAAACACTAACGTCTAATACAGAGTAACGGAGGAATTACCTTGGAAGAGCTCTTTACCTATTATGACATGTTTGCGACAAAGGCTGTTGAATACCTGATTATTATTGCCTTTCTGATCATCGTAGTGGCTTTCTGGGCATTCGTCAATATGGATACAAGAAGGTAAAATCTTCCCTTACGTACTTTGATTCAGGCAAGGGGAGTATGTCTGGTATACTTAATAAAATAACTTTACTGTCGCTATTCTCTCATTTAATTATCCTTTATGNCGGACAATGAACTACCCCGCAGTCCCGAAGACTTTCGGGACNAGGTATCAACAATTGAAAATGTATGTAATAGTTTGTCATGCCGCACTTGATGCGGAATCCAGATTTTCTTTCTTCTGGATTCCCGCCTTCGCGGGAATGACGAACATCTTTACCTCGATCCTCTGCATCGGAGTATAGAAAATCGCCTTTCAGATTCACTATTTACACAACACATTTATCACACCTATTGCCTCTCCCGTCAGATTTTACCGGTTATAAANCAGCATATAACGTGGGGAAGTGCCAGCATTTTTGACATTTTTATGGTAAAATTATTCAACCTACAAAGGAGCANANAGACGTTATGAAGATGACAGGCGCTGAAATATTTATTGAGAGTTTGAAAAGAGAAGGGGTAAAGCACATCTTCGGATACCCGGGAGGAGTGATACTGAATATATTTGATCTCCTCTATGAAGATAAGGACATACAACTTATTCTCACAAGACACGAGCANGGAGCTGTGCATGCAGCAGATGGGTATGCACGGTCAACAGGCAAGCCCGGGGTGGTTCTCGTTACGTCAGGGCCGGGGGCTACCAATACCGTCACAGGGATTGCAACCGCCTCTATGGATTCCATACCTCTTGTTGTTTTTTCCGGCCAGGTGCCGACCATGCTTATCGGGAATGACGCTTTCCAGGAGGCTGATATTGTCGGAATTTCGAGGCCATGCACGAAATACAATTATCTCGCTAAGGATGTCAAAGACATCTCAAGGATTGTCAGAGAGGCATTCCATATTGCAATGACAGGACGTCCGGGCCCGGTACTTATCGATCTTCCCAAAGATGTTACATCATCAAAAGCTGAGTTCACGTGGCCTGAAATAACAATCAGAAGCTACAACCCGACATATGAAGGCAATAAGTGGATGATCAGCCAGGCCGCCCAGTTCATTGCAAAGTCAAAGAAAGCCCTTATCATCGCCGGCGGCGGCGTGATTCTTTCAGGAGCCCATAAAGAATTAAAAGAACTTGCTGAAATAACCAGTATACCCGTCACGATGACACTTATGGGACTTGGCGGCTTCCCGGGAACACATCCGCTTTCTCTCGGAATGCCTGGTATGCACGGTACGTATTATGCAAACAAGTCAATTCAGGAGTCTGATCTTCTGATTGCGATAGGGATGCGGTTTGATGACAGGGTGACCGGCAAGCTTGATGAATTTGCTCCCCATGCAAAAATAATTCATATTGATATCGATCCGACTTCTATAAAGAAGAACGTTCGCGTAGATGTCCCGATCGTGGGGGATGTCAAGAGAGTTCTCACTGTTTTGAACAGGATATTGAAGGAGGATACGAAAGAGCAGTGGGAAGAAGTGCGCAAGGCCTGGCTGAGACAGATCGATGCCTGGAGACAGGAAAGGCCGATGACGTACACGTACAGTGAGGAAGTGATAAAACCCCAGTTCGTTGTCGAGAAAATCTTTGAACTTACCAAAGGCGATGCGATCATTTCGACTGAAGTTGGGCAGAACCAGATGTGGGCTGCTCAGTTCTATAAGTATGATAAGCCACGGATGTGGCTGACTTCGGGTGGACTCGGTACAATGGGTTATGGCTTCCCTGCTGCAATCGGTGCACAGATAGCCCATCCGAACAAGCTAGTCATCGATATCGCCGGGGACGGCAGCATACAGATGAATATCCAGGAACTTGCTACGGCGGTTATTAATAAACTGCCGGTAAAGGTTGCGATACTCAATAACCGCTATCTCGGAATGGTACGGCAATGGCAGGAACTTTTCTTTAACGAAAGGTATTCATATACCCATCTCGAGGTTGTGCCGGATTTTGTGAAATTAGCCGAGGCGTATGGTGCAGTTGGTCTCAGAGCAACAAAACCAAACGAAGTCGAACCTGTCTTGAAAGAAGCATTTAAGATCAAAAAGACCGTATTCATGGATTTTGTTGTTTACTGGAAGGAGAAAGTTTATCCTATGGTGCCTGCAGGTGCACCGATCGACCATATGCTCTTTGAGGAGAAGAAAGAAAAGGAAGAGAAGAAACTAAGGGCGGTGAAATAAATGCGTCATACCATTTCATTACTTGTTGAAAACAAATTCGGGGTGCTTTCAAGGATTTCAGGCCTTTTCAGCGGGCGAGGATATAACATAGAGAGCCTCTCCGTTGGTGAAACGATTGACCCCCTGATATCGACNATGACGATTGTTACAAGCGGTGACGATCAGATCATAGAGCAGATCAACAAACAGCTCAATAAACTTATCGATGTGGTAAAGGTTATCGACATGACGGAGCTTGACCATGTCGAACGGGAAATGGTTCTCATAAAGGTTTCCCCGAAACAGGAAGACAAGGCTGAAGTCCTGAGGCTTGCTGAAATTTTCAGGGGGAGAATCGTTGATTCCAGCAAGACTACCTATACGATCGAGATAACCGGAGACGAAAAGAAGATAGAAGCGATTATTGAGCTTCTCAAGCCGATGGGAATTAAGGAGTTTGTAAGGACTGGAAAGATCGCTATCGCGAGACAAGGCATCAGGAAAAGCTGATCTAAAGTGCGATACGTTACGCTATTGAAGTCATTTCCGAAGCCACTTCGCTTGCCCCCGCATAGTAAATGTACACATATGGTACGCACGGGGTCTTATTCCCCGTGCGCGATTGTTGCGATTCTATTTTTTTAACGATGTTATGTAAGCAACCAGATCCTTCATCTCCTGCGAATCTTTGGCCAGATCTTTTCCTCCCATAGCCTTCTGTATACATGCTTGAATGGTACTTTCAAGCTTTACTCCGGCCTTTTCAAGACCTTTACCGTCTGGATGACAGGTGTTGCAGCTCTTGTCGTTCGCACTTCCTCCTAATTTCGGGTCTGCAAAAAGTTGCTTGCCCTTTGCGACATCCCCAATCGCTGAAGCCTTTTTCCCTACTGCTTCGGTTCCCCCGGAACCCTTGCTCCCGGCTCAAGCTGCCTGAGCCGGCTCAGGGTATCCGACTCCTGCAAGGGTTACTCCGGTAACAAGAGCAGTAATGCTCAATCCCGCAAGAATTTTTTTGAANCCTTTCTGATCCATCAAATACCTCCTTCTAAAAAGTTATTTTTANAATTCTCCCATTAATACTAACGGGAGTCAACTAATTTTTCTACAAAACCAAACGCTGGGAAAAATTGCCCGGCAATCAGCCCAGTGTTAAATTAGACCCATTTATTTTTTTTTGATTTTAATGTATTATATTGCATCCTACCTTTGAAGTCAGAGAAGCCTCAAAGCTTTAAGGAGTTAGGGAAATTTATTCTATCAAGTGGGGTTAAATTATGGGTAAGAAACTGTATGTAGGAAGTATCCCGTTCAATGCAACGGAGGAATCTCTCCGAGATCTTTTCAAAAGTATTGGAGAGGTTGAATCAGTAAAAATAATTACTGATGCAGACACGGGGCGTTCTAAGGGTTTTGGCTTTGTTGAAATGTCATCCGCAGAGGATGCAAAAAAAGCTATAGATCAGTTGAACGGCACAAAATTTATGGAACGTGATTTGATCGTTAATGAGGCAAGACCCCAGCAGCCAAGGGAAGGACGAGGTTTCGGCGGAGGCAGGGGCGGTTTTGGACAAGGAAGGGGATCAGGTTATGGAAGAGACAGGAGATAAATTATCATAGAGATAAGAGTAGTCGGCAATGATATAGAAAAAGCTATTAAAATTCTGAAGCGCAAAGTTCAGAATGAAGGTCTGCTCAGAGAAATCAAGACGAGAAGTTTCTATGAAAAACCTTCAGTAAAAGAAAAACGAAAACGCGCCGAGGCGCGCAAGACAAGGGCGAAGGCTCAGAAGTTTAGAAGATTTTGATAGGATTCTCATAAAAAATCTTTTCCTTGTTAACGTTTTGCGCTACTGCGGATATCGTCGCCTTCAGGGCCTATAGAATTGGCTTTGTGGTGCGTCTGCCCGCACAGAATCAAGCTATAAGGAGAAATAAACAATAGCTAATCAAAGACGAGTAGTGCCCAGTAGGGTCGCTGATCTTACCCGCGTAAACAACCAGATCAGGCTGATTAAAGCCAAGCAGATACGAGTCGTTGGCGATGAAGGGCAAATCGGCATCATGGATATTGAATCAGCATTGAAGTTGGCCGGGGAACGAGATTTAGATCTTGTGGAAGTCAGCCCCGATGCTGACCCGCCGGTCTGTAAGATCATGGATTACCGGAAGTTCAAGTTCGATAATGTCAAAAAACTTCAGAAGTCCAGAAAAAANCAGGCGACGCAAAACCTCAAGGAAATCAGGATGCGCCCGTTGATCGATACCCATGATTACGAGTTCAAGAAGCGTANTGCNCGGAAATTTATTGAGCATGGGGATAAAGTTAAAGTGACAATACGNTTTAAAGGGCGAGAATTGAGTCGCCAGGAACTGGGGGCGAAGCTTCTGAGCAGGTTGGTGTTGGAGCTGGCAGATATCGCAAAAGTGGAAATACCGCCTAAGATGGAAGGCCGCCAGATGGTTATGATTCTTATGGCCTTGTAGGTATGTTGCTATTTTCAATACAGGTGTTGTTTTGCTGTAATTATTTCGAAGACCTTATCCGCAGATACCCTTTTCATACACTTCATATCATCGCATGATTTCTTGAAGCAGGGTGCACAGGGGGTGTCTGATCTCATAACGGTATGCCCCTCACCGTAAGGGCCTGTCCTGCCGGGATCTGTAGGGCCGAAAATTGCATATACCGGAACCCCCAATGCTGCAGCAATATGCATTGGCCCTGAATCGTTACTTATGACGACCCGGGCACTTCTCATAATTTCGATCAATTCCNTGANGGTCGTTCTGCCCGCAAGNGATAAGGATTTCCCCTTTGAGTGAGAAACAATTTGATCTGCAATATCCTTATCACTTTTGCTGCCTACNATGATTGATTTGATGGACAAGAGTGATGCAAGTTTACCGAACTTTTCTGCAGGCCATTTTTTGGTTTTCCATCGGGCACCTGGCACGATGACAGCGTATCCATCAGGGGAATTAAAGGACGAAGGATGGAGACCGAAGGATGAGGGATGAAGGATGAGGGATGAAGGATGAAGGCTGGAGGCTGAAGAGCTTTCAATCGACGGAAACGGAAAACAGATATCCGATATGTCACATCCTAAAAATTCAGCAATTTTCAGATACCTGTCGACGGCATGGATATCCTTTCCACCCTCAACCGTATGTGTATAAAAAACCCTGCTCCCTTCCCTTGCCTCTTTAAATCCGATTCGCACGGGAGAACCGGTCGCAGCAGTAATGACCCCGCTTCTGAGAAGTCCCTGCAGGTCTATGACAAGATCGTATTTTTCAAGTTTCAACTTTTTGAATAAGACTTTTATTTCCTGGATCGTATGTCTGGCATGCTGAATCTTTTTCCACGAGTCTTTTTTAATAACCCATAGCCTGTGGATCATCGGATGCCCTTCGAGAAGTCCCTCAAATCCTTGAGCTATAACCCAGTGGATTTCGGCTTCAGGGAAAGATTTCGTGAGTGCATTCAGGAAGGGAAGACTGTGTACAACATCACCGAGAGAACTCGGTTTAACAATGAGAATCTTCCGGGGGGACATTACTGTCAATCTTTGTCATTGCGGCTTGTCCGCAATCCTTCTGGTTTTTCATCCCGAATGCTTTCGGGACCGACAAGCGGGAATGACATCAATAATATAGTCTTGCTTACAGACATGTTAGTATTTGCTGTCATTGAGTATCCAGTTCACTGCCTCTGTTAAATTTGCAGCTGTAAAATCTGCATGGTGTGATTCCTGCAGTATACCCGTCTGTACCAATATTCCTTTTGCACCGACAGATTTGGCAAGAAGCATATCCGACTCTTTATCTCCAACTACGAACGATTTTTTGAGATTAATCCGATGCCTGCTTCTGGCCCTCAGCAGCATTTCCGGTTCCGGTTTCCTGCATGCACAGTGTTCGTCAGGATGATGAGGACAGTAAGAAAAATCATCAAAGTCATACTGGTTGATGAACATGCTGTTTACCTGCTGAACGAAATTCATATCAACCAGACCTCTTGCAACTCCGGACTGGTTGCTGATACCAACAAGCTTGAATCCTTTTTCTTTCAGGCTTTTCAGGTTATGTATTTCGCTGAAAATATGCAGGTCATTCATAGTAGTAATATAGCCGGTATCCTGACACAGGGTGCCGTCACGGTCGAAAAAAACCGCCGGGATGCGGGGCAACAATTTCTTTATCCCGTAATAAACATCATCCGACGTAATGGCATACATGCATCGCATGTCATTCTGTTTACATGAACGATCAAAGCACGGACTGCATGGTATGTTGGGGGCTACTACCACGGCATTATCCTGGCTCTCAACTGCGGGTGGCGGTCCGGTTAACCGGGGATCTGTGGACCCGAATATCGCCACCATCGGTGTCCTCAATGCATAGGCAAGGTGCAAGGGTCCTGAATCATTGGTAAGAAAAACATCACATTCGGAGATGAGCGATATGAGTTCTCTGAGGGTTGTCTGCCCGGCTACGTTCAATAAAGTATCCGTCTTCCTGAATTCCGGAATGATATTTTTGTAAATCTCATCGGCAATATCAACTTCTGATTTTCCGCCAAAAATGATCACACTTCCGCCGGTGTCAGCCATAAACCATGTCGCGACCTCGGCAAACCTCTCGGGGAACCACCTCTTTGCCGAGCCGTATGTTGCCCCCGGATTAATGCCAAGGATTGGTTTTTTCATCTCTTTCAGGCGCATTCTTGCATCCAATCTCTCATTAAGTATGAGGTAAATATACGGGTAGGAATATTCGGCCTTGATCCCGATCTGCCCGACAAGGTTCAGGTAATAGTATATTTGATGCATGTTACCGCTGGGAACAGAAATTGCCCTTGTCAGGAGAAACCTTCTCCCGTCTCTGTCATATCCGATACGTTTCTTCACCCCGGCAAGGAACGTCAGAAGAGCTGCATCAAAGGCATTTTGTAACAGGAGAGCGCTGCAGAATTTTTTTCTGCTCAATGTCCTTGAAAGTCTTATCTTGCCGAAAAATCCCTTATGCATATCGCCATACGGGATTATTTCGTCGATATCCGGATTATTTTCAAAAACTGCTGATACCCAGGGTTTTACAAGGAGGGAGATTTTTGTTCCGCGCAACCCTTTCCTCAGAGCCTTCAGCGCCGGAAGGGTCATGACGCTGTCTCCTATCCAATTAACCCCCCTCACAAGCAGATGTTTACATGAGGTATCAACCATGCAATATTCTAACATTTCACCTGAAATCCTTCTCCTGTGCGCTTACTTGTGATTTGTGGTTGCTCCCGATATAATCTGTTCATGTATAAAAGAATCCTGGCCGCTGTAAATGAATTCACAAATTCCGAGATTGCAGCCCGGTATGCTATAGCTCTTGCAAAATCATGCAGGGGAATGCTTTCGTTTGTTTTTGTTGCAGAAGAAAACAGAGACAAAGAGGTCTTCAGACATGCAGAAGCTGCTCTCGAACGCCTTTTCATAGAGGCTGAAAAACAGAACATCGAGGTTGAAAGTATCACAGAGAGGGGGGATCCTTTCAGAAAGATCTGGGAACTTGTAAATCAAAAAAAGATCGACCTGGTCTTTACCGCAACAAGAAGAGAGGATATACAGAAGAGATTTTTTCTTAAGACTCTTGCAAGAGAGTTGATGATGAAACTGCCATGTTCTGTCGCCATGGTGAGGGTAGTGCGTATGGGCAGAGTCGTCCCGAAGAATATTCTTGTCCCGGTAAGAGGCCATATGACCCATATTGAAGAACGATCATGTTTTCTGGCAAAACTTGCTGAGGCTTTTGGTTCAACGGTAACGCTCTTTCATCTTTCGAAACCTTTGACCAGTTATTTCCATGGCGAAATTCATTTACCATCTTCCCAGAGAGAGGAACGGGTCCCCAAAGATATGGAAAAANTTACCGAATGCCTCAGAAGATACGNNATATATCATGAGAAGAGAACAAGATACGGAAACATTGCAAGAGAAATCACCATAGAGGCTGCCCACAAAAGAAATGACCTCATCGTAATGGGCGCCAGTGAAAGGGGTCTTGTACGGAGTATTGCAAGCGGTAATCCCGTAGAGATGGTGCTCCGTGAAACTCCGTGCAATCTCATAATTCTCAGTCCAAGGGTATGAATACGGTATAACCGGACAGAAAAGGAGAGAATCTATTTCCATTGAAAATCCAGAATCTGACCAAAGAGGAAGTTTTCACATCCCTTATCACTTCTGAGACAGGTCTGTCTGAAGAAGCAGCAAAGAAACGATTGCAAGAATATGGTCCGAATGAAATAAAGGAAGTCAGAAAGAAACCCTTATATCTCAGATTTATCTCACAGTTTACCCATTTCCTTGCTGTCCTCCTCTGGATAGCTGCTGTTCTCAGTTTTCTCTCGGAATATCTTCACCCAGGGGAGGGAATGCTTACGCTCGGCCTTGCGATAACAGCAGTGATATTCATAAATGCTTTTTTTACCTTTATTCAGGAATTCCGCACTGAAAAGGCGCTTGATGCTCTAAAAAAACTCCTCCCGTTTTTTGTTAAGGTTCTGAGAGAGGGAAAGGAAAAAGAGATTCATGCAAAAGAGGTTGTGCCTGGTGAAATGATATTACTTTCAGAAGGTGACAAGGTTCCAGCAGACGCAAGNCTCATTGAGACGTCANATCTGAAAGTGAACAATGCNCCTCTCACNGGTGAGTCCGAGCCAATCTTGAGAAGCTATGAGCCCTATGGGGGAGAACTTATTGAAAGCCTTAATATCGTCTTTGCAGGCACAACAGTGATAAGTGGTTCGGGAAAGGCAGTTGCCTTTGCGACAGGAATGGCGACAGAGTTCGGACGTATTGCACATTTGACAAGTGCGGTTGAAGCGGGACTCAGTCCACTGCAAAAGGAGATCATAAGAGCAACCAGAATTATAGCCACCATATCCGGGGCGGTCGGTCTCCTTTTCTTTTCTCTCGGGTTTGTTATTGGAAGAAGCTTTTGGGACAATTTTATTTTTGCTATCGGGATAACAGTTGCCCTTATTCCGGAAGGAATGCTCCCAACCATGACTCTCTCGCTCGCAATGGGGAGCCAGAGAATGGCAAAGCGAAAAGCATTAATAAAAAATCTAACGTCGGTNGAGACCCTTGGTGCNGTGACTGTTATATGCACTGATAAGACAGGAACCCTCACTCAGAACAAGATGGCTGCAAGAAAAATATGGTTTNATGACACAATCAGTGATGTGAAAGATGTTAAGAAAGAAAGCNTGCCTGAAATNCTCAGAATCGCCAGTCTCTGCAACAATGCCCGGTTTTTGAATGGGNATTATAAAGGTGATCCGACCGAAGTAGCATTGCTGCAGTTTGTCAGAGAGATCATCGGAGAGATAAAAGCTGAACGAATAAAAGAGATTCCTTTTGATTCAGAGAGGAAACGAATGACTACTGTTCACAGAAAGCACTTGTCCCCTTCTTTAGAAAATGATGATTTTGTTGCATATTCAAAAGGTGCTCTGGAGAGCATACTGCCATTATGTACTCATATGCTTATGCACGGGGATACTGTTTCCATGAATGAAGATTTCAAAAAGCAGATTACTATTTCCTATCATTCTCTCATGGATATGGGCTTGAGGGTACTTTCTTTTGCGTATAAAGAAATCCATGGCCCGTATTCTGTTGAGGCAATAGAATCCGATATGGTCTTTGCTGGGCTGGTTGGTCTCGAAGACCCTCCGCGACCGGAAGTTCCTGAAGCGATCAGGAAATGCAGTCAGGCAGGGATAAGAGTAATCATGATTACCGGAGATGCAAGCAGGACCGCGGTTGCTATTGCGAGAGAAATCGAATTGGTGAAAGGAAATCCTGCAGTTGTTGAGGGACATATATTCAATCAGATGAGTGATGAAGAACTGAGAGCAAAACTTGCAGAAAAAGAGATACTATTCGCAAGAATGACACCGAAACACAAAATGAGAGTTGTCTCGATATTGAAAGAAGAGGGAGAAATTGTGGCTGTAACAGGTGACGGTGTCAATGATGCACCTGCGCTGAAAAAGGCAGATATTGGTATCTCTATGGGGATTTCTGGCACTGATGTGGCAAAAGAGGCTTCAGACATGATCCTCCTTGATGATAATTTTGCTACTATCGTCAACGCGGTCGAGGAGGGGAGAGCAGTATATGAGAATATCAAGAAGTTCTTAACCTATATCTTTGCGTCTAATATTCCTGAGGCAGTACCATACCTGGCATATATTCTGTTGAAAATACCGCTGCCACTAACGATAATCCAGATACTCGCGGTTGATCTTGGTACTGATATGCTCCCTGCGCTCGCGCTTGGTGCTGAAACACCAACGCCTGATATGATGAAACGGCCACCCAGAAAAATGAAAGAACGGCTTCTGAATCTCCGGTTGATTGTGAGGGCATATCTCTTCCTTGGCCCGATAGAGGCATTAGCATGCATGTTCGGGTTTTTCTATGTCTTGTATAACGGCGGATGGATCTGGGGTTCAACGCTGCCCTCTCACAATATGCTTTATCTGCAGGCAACAACAGCATGTCTTACAGCAATAATAATTACTCAGACTGGGAATGTATTTGCCTGTCGCTCAGATAGGGAATCGGTATTCAGCATAGGGTTTTTTACAAACAGGCTTATTTTCGGTGGTATTATCCTGGAAATTTTACTTCAGGTATTTATTATCTATCATCCGTTCGGAAACAAGGTTTTCGGGACTGCACCGATTGGGCTGGATGTATGGCTGGTTCTCCTTCCGTTCAGCGCAATCCTGCTTTTTGCTGAGGAACTGAGAAAAGCGATAGTGAGAACACGTAGTCATAAACAATCAATGCGGGGTTACTAGACAGAGGATATAGTATTGGAGCGGATTGTTTTGCCGATATTCGATTAAAACTAATAAAAAATCATGAGGTAAAAGCCTCGGAGTCCCGATGAATATCGGGACGAGAATGAGCGATAATACTATATCTTCTGTCATTAAACATTTTGGTCACTATTATAGATCATCTTTCTCCGGTACTCCCTCGGTGACATCTTATACACTGCTTTGAAGACTCTGTTAAAGTGTCCTGAGTTCCTGTAGCCTACCGAAAAGGCTATTTCCGTAATACTGGTACGGGAGTCTTTCAGGAGTTCCCCGGCGTTTTTCAGTCGTATGCTGTTTACATATGATATGAAGCTTTGACTAAATCTCTCCTTAAAGGCCCTGCAAAAGCTGAACCTGTTCATGCATGCCAGACGTGCAAGCTTATCCAGTGTCAGCTCTCCCATGTAGTTTTCCTGAATATGTTTTGCAATGATGTCAAGGTGTCTTACCTTATATGAGTGCAATGCATCATCTTCTCTCCCTTTTTCGTCTCCGAGTATATCTGATACCCTTTCCCTGAGATACCGAAGATTGACAGGTTTTTTAATATAATCAGTGACATTTTTTCTGAGTGCCCGGATTATGACATCTTCATCTCCCCATCCTGTGATGATTATTGCTGGAAGTGAGGGGTTCCTCTCTCTCAGTGACTGCAATACCTCAAAGCCATCCCGGTCCGGCAGAATATAGTCAATAATTGCAAGGTCAACAGACTGAAAGGGAAACTTCATGACATCCAAATATGTCGATGCCTCGAATACATGATAATCATTGTTGAGGGCGCTCTTGATAACATCCCTGATAACGGCATCATCATCTACAAGAAGAAGAGATTTCCTGAACATGGGTTTTCCTCAAGGTAAAAATAAGCTTATGCTTAAATATGTATGATTATAACCGATGTGCCGCGGATCGTAAAGGAGAAAAAACGAACATTTTTTGCATTCTTAACATTTCTTGCAGATTGTGGCTGTTCTGAGGATGGGTTACTTTTCTAAAGCTCTTTCAGTTTTTTAGCCTGATAATGGGCGATGAGGGCATCTATGATTTCATCGATATCACCTTCGAGTACCTGTTCAAGCTTGTGGAGCGTAAACCCGATTCTGTGATCGGTCACACGGTTCTGGGGAAAATTATACGTCCGTATCTTTTCACTCCGGTCTCCGGTTCCTACCTGTAATTTCCTTTCCGAGGCCCGCTCTTTTTCCTGCCGTTCCATCTCGATCTCATAAAGTCTTGAGCGCATGACCTTCATCGCTTTCTCTTTATTTTTGATCTGGGAGCGTTCGTCCTGACACTGAACAATAAGACCGGTCGGGACGTGGACAATGCGGACTGCAGAATAGGTTGTGTTGACTCCCTGACCGCCGGGACCGGATGCACAAAACGTGTCTACCCTGAGGTCTTTTTCATTAACCTTGATATCAACATCCTCAGCCTCGGGAAGTACTGCAACCGTGGATGCAGATGTATGGATTCTCCCCGAGGTTTCTGTGACGGGGACCCGCTGTACCCTGTGCACGCCGCTTTCATACTTTAGACGGCTGTAAGCATTTTTCCCCTGTATGGAAACGATGACTTCCTTGATCCCGCCAAGACCGGTAGGGTTCAAATCTATTGTTTCCACTTTCCAACGCTTATGTTCTGCATATTTCAGATACATGCGCAGGAGTTCTGACGCAAAGAGAGCAGCCTCCTCTCCGCCTGTTCCCGCCCGAATTTCAAGGATGACGTTTTTCGCATCACGAGGGTCCTGGGGGATGAGCATGATTTTCAGTTCTTCCTCAATCTTAGGCCTTTTCTCTCCTAACTCGTCGAGTTCAGCCTGTGCAAGTTCCCGTATATCGCCGTCCCCGCCGCGCAAAAGCTCTTCTGCCCCTTCGATGTCGGAGAGCAATTTGCTGTATTCCCTGATTTTGTTAACCAAAGGCAGGAGCTCTGCCTGCTCTTTTGAATGCTTCTGGAGTTCTCCCGGTTTTGAAAAGATCTCCGGATCCATCAAAAGCTTTGTCAGCTCTTCGTATCTATTTTCAACTGCTCTGAGTTTTTCAAACATGAGCTTCTTCCTCAANAAGAACTTCCTGGAGCGCCCTGACAGCTACCTCAATCTGGGCTTCATCAGGTTCCCTGGTTGTCAGNCGCTGAAGCAGTAAGCCGGGTTGAATCAATATATGCATCAGCAGGTTGTGTTCCATCTTTGCTGAAAGTTTAAGGATCTCATATGAAATACCGGCTATAAACGGGATAAGAATGAGACGTGACAAAAATTTATACACGAATGGCCATCCCTGCGGGATAAAGGAAAATATGAAGATACTGATAATCATGACGATGAGGAGAAAGCTTGTCCCGCAACGGGGATGGAGCGGGCTATGGGTTTTAATATTCTTTACGGTGAGGTCGTTGCCGTTCTCATATGCATGGATGACCTTGTGTTCTGCCCCGTGATATTCAAAAATCCGTCTCATCTCTTTCCACATCCCAACCGAGATGATATACAGCAAGAAGATAAAGACCCTGATGATGCCATCGACAAGATTGAAGATAAGGGAGCTTCTGGACACAGATTCAATAATCAGGCCGAGGAGCTTTGTAGCGTATAACGGAAGAAGAATAAAGAGTCCAATACCGATGAGAACAGCCAGAGTAATGGTAAGACCGATGGCAGCCGGACTCAGTTGTTTCCCTTCTTCTTCCTCATATGCCTTGCTCCCAGAGAATTCTATGGCCTTGATGCCGATAAAGAGGGCATGAAAGAGTGCTATGAACCCCCGAAGGATAGGGAGCCTGAATATTTTCGGGAGTTCGGACAGTTTCTCTGTTTTTACATGGATTTCCCCTTTCGGGCTCCTGACTGCAACAGTCCAGCTTTTCCTGCCCTTCATCATGACGCCTTCTATNACTGCCTGTCCGCCGATATTTTTCATGATTGTTATGCGTTTGGACTTCCGCCTATCCGCCCCNTCATTAAGCGGTATTTCCCGACCTTGGTGGAAAAAACAGAGGGAAGGGTANGCGTATTCAAAGAAAAGCCGTCAGTCGGCATAAGGCGACTAACGGCTTTTCCCTGTTACGGTACCTACTTTTTTGCGTATTTCTTCTTGAACTTCTCTACCCGTCCTTCAGCATCAACAAGCTTCTGTTTGCCGGTAAAGAACGGATGNCACTTTGAACAGATATCTANATGGATTTTTNGTCTCGTTGACCGTGTTGTGAAAACCTCACCACAGGCACATTCGATTTTTATCTCACTGTATGANGGATGAATACCTTCTTTCAACCTGCTCCTCCTGAATTTTTATTCCTTTAATAATAAAAGATTTTTATGATTTTTAGCAAGGCATGCTATAAATAAACGGGGAAATATATAAAATTGAGCAGAAATAATGCTTAATTATAATATATAGTATCAATGTAACTCTACCATAAAGGGGGCAGGAATGGATGATATTGTAGCCGTAATTCTCAACAAGATGCCTGTAGGGGTTATTGTTTATGATAAAAAATTGCAGATGATTTACTCAAACAGAATGGCAGCGAATTTTCTCAAACGGTATCTTCTTCCGGATGAAATACCTCCCTTAACCCGAAGAATCTTCGATGCAATGGATAAATCCAGTCTGCACGAATTATTTCCCGGCGAAGTTTATATGTTCAGGAGACTTGATGGCTCGTCGAGCAACTGGATATTCAGGTTTTTCATTGCCGAGAGCCCCAAACCGCTTGTCGGCATTTTCATCTTAGAGGAGACGGTTTCTCAGAAGCTTGACATGAATGACATAAGAAAACAATTCAGACTGACCCGAAGGGAAACCGATATACTCAGGCGTGTACTTGATGGTTTGAAAAATGTCGAAATTGCAGAAGAGCTTGAGATATCCGAGCAGACCGTAAAAGATCACCTGAGTAATATTTACATGAAATCAGGCGTCGAAAACCGATTCGATTTGGCACGCTTACTCATGAATACAGGGAGCAGTTCATAATGCCGGATTCTTTGCGTTCAGAAGGTTTTTGGCATATTCTATGTCGTCCCGGATCTGCTTTTCGAGACTGACAGGGTCCGGAAATGTCCGCTCACCCCGGATTCTATCGACAAAATATATCCTGATATTCTCTCCGAGAAGGTTACCGGAAAAACTGAAGAGGTGCACTTCATAACTTACGTTCTCGTTCCCGAAGGTCGGATTTTTTCCGATATTTGCAACACCGTTGAAGACAGAGCCCCTCACATTGACCCTTACCGCATAAACACCCTCCCTGGGTGCAATCTCAACCGGTGTCGTGATGTTTGCTGTTGGAATGTGCAGGAGATTTTGACCTCTTCCCTTTCCTTTTATTACACTCCCTTCAATCGAATATGCCCTTCCAAGGTATTGTGAAACTTCATGGACNGCTCCTCTCTGGAGAAGGGATCTGACAGCGCTGCTGCTCACGATATTTCCGTGCACCATGACATTTCTGATTGCCTGAACGCCGAAGCCGAAAGATTTTCCCCGCTTCCTCAGCAGATCTATTGTCCCCTTCTTATGCTTTCCAAAGGTATAATTCGTGCCGACAATGATCTCCCTGACATGTATTCTTTTCACCAGGACCTCATTGATAAAATCATCCGGAAGCATGCTGGAAAATTCTTTATTAAAGTTTATTAAAAGCAGGACATGTATCCCCATCGTCTCGATAAGCCGTGCCTTCTCCTCTGTGGTCGTAAGCAGTTTTATATTCCTTTCCGGTGCGATAACTTTCACCGGGTGGGGCTCAAAGGTCATCACCATAGATGTGCCTTTCATCTCTCCAGCCTTCTTTACGACTGTTGAGAGGATCTTCTGATGGCCCAGATGGACACCATCATAATTGCCTATGGTGAGCACCGTATCAGGGTATATNTTATTTAAGGCTTCGAGCCCTACAATGATCTCCATGATGACCCTCTTGGAGGAGCTTTTCATAAATGTTTATCACCTGNTGCTCCGTCTCTGCCGGTGNTCCATTGTTGTTGACAATAAAATCGGATTTCCTGATTTTTTCCTCAATGGGTAGCTGCGATTGTATCCTCTGGAGANCTTCTTCCCGTTTTAATCCTTTTTTTTCAAGACGGTGCAATGCTCTCTCCTGTTCTGTCTGCACCGTAATGATCCGTTGAAACCTGCCTTCATAACTGCGTTCAAAAAGCAATGGNGTCTCGACAACAACGANCCTGNTTTTCCTGTCCGGGTGCTCAAGAAGGCGGTTTATATGCTTGAATACAAGAGGATGAAGGATGTCTTCGAGAGAACGTCGCGAGGCATTATCTGAAAAGATTATGNCGGCAACTTTTTGTTTGTCCAGCCNGCCGTTTGCCTGAAATATCCCNTCACCGAAAAGGTTTCTGATTTGTTGCAGAACTTCTGTTTCCTGAAGCAGTGATTCAACGATTTTATCTGCATCATAGGTAAGCGCGCCGAGTTTCTGAAATATTTTCAGAACTGTGCTCTTTCCCGTTCCATAGTTGCCGGTCAATCCTACAAGAAACATAGGCAGTATTATACCAGTTTAGGCGCATTGTATTGTGGGGAAGGATCAATGAGCCACACCAAAAGAAGTTGCGAGATATCTATTATCTCCCCTCCCTTGAGGGGAGGGGATGAAGGGGAGGGTGTTGAAAATAATATCCATCGAACACCCTCTCCCTAACCCTCCCCCCTCAAGGGGGAGGGAATTATGCGGAAACCTAAATCAGGAGTTTTTGGAATTTTTTATTACCAGTCACATAATAAGAAATGTTTGTACCTAAAATCAGTGGTCAGCGTTATGACAGGACTTTGGTCATTTCATGCCTCCGATTATATCCCTGATGGTCTGAATATTCTTTCTCCGCAAATAAGCAGCTAATCCGCTCATAATTTCAATGGTCGCTTTCGGATTCAGGAAATTACCTGTGCCCACCTGAACAGCAGAAGCCCCTGCAAGCAAGAATTCTAAAGCATCCGGGGCATTGGTAATACCGCCTATGCCGATAACAGGAATGCTTACAGACTGCGATGCCTCCCAGACCATTCTTAAAGCGATTGGTTTGATTGCCGGGCCTGACAACCCGCCAGTGACATTTGCAAGCCTGGGTTTCCATGTCTCGGTATCAATCGACAATGCGGGGATGGTATTGATGAGTGATATGGCGTCGCTGCCGGCATCCTCGGCTACCCGTGAAAAATCGGGTATGCTGGATACATTCGGGGACAGCTTTGTTATGAGAACCGTGTTGCCAACAGTTCGTTTGACAGCGGTGATGAGCTTTGCGAGTGATTGCAGATCGATGCCAAAGGTCATGCCGCCCTTTTTCACATTCGGACATGACACGTTCAATTCAATCCCGTCAACACCGGTGTCAGCGAGCATTTTTGCAAGCCTGACGTATTCCTGAACGCTGTTGCCGAGGATATTGACGACAATCTTTGTGTCGAAATTTCTGAGGTAAGGCAGTTTATCTCGTAAAAACGTCTTCAGGCCGACATTCTGAAGGCCGATTGCATTCAGCATTCCACAGGGGGTCTCGCATATCCTCGGGGCGGGATTCCCCTCCATCGGTTTCAGTGATATGCCTTTAACCACAATACCGCCAAGCAGGTTCAGGTCGACAAAGTCAG
>Ga0031656_10000103_pt1 | contig 22962 bp, 17 predicted proteins | sample FrelakmetDIP11DI_FD_55080 | JGI IMG/M metagenome (GOLD analysis project Ga0031656, IMG submission 55080) | Freshwater lake sediment microbial communities from the University of Notre Dame, USA, for methane emissions studies - DIP11 DI | ecosystem: Environmental > Aquatic > Freshwater > Lake >... | reverse complement strand
GAACCAGGCGTTCGCCGCGTTGTTCGATCAAGCCAAACTGGAGCCCTGCAAAATTTGACTCATCTGTGCAGATCGGGGTCCCTCAAGGAACCCTAGGCGCGTTCAATTGTTGGACAAGATGCGAGCAAGGCAATGAATGTGCTGACCATAGAATTACCGGTCGAGGGGCTGCCCTCGCCGACCGAGCTGCCGGACGACTTTGCCGACGAGGCGCGTTTCTTCCTTGCTATGAAGCTCTTCGAGCAAGGGCGGATCTCGTCCGGCAAGGCTGGCACCCTGTGCGGGCTGGGTCGGGTCGGATTCTTGCTGGCCGCAAGCCGGGCCGGGGTGCCGGTGGTCGACCTGACCGACGAAGAGCTTGTGGCAGAGTTCGCTCCCTGATGCACCCGCGTGCAGTCGTCAACGCCGGGCCTTTGGTGGCACTTTCGCTGACCGGCCGTCTGGACTTGCTGCCGGCCCTGTTCCGAGAGATCTGGGTCCCGCGGGCGGTCTACCGCGAGGTCGCCATCGACGGACTTGGGCGGGCCGGTGCCGCTGCCCTCAACGACGAGGCTTGGCGTGCACGGGTCGCCGATGCCCCGGACCCCGACCCGCTGCTGATCTCGGAGCTTGACCGTGGCGAGGCGGAGGTCATTGCGCTGGCAATCGTATCGCGGCCCTGTCTCGCGGTCATCGATGAGAAACGTGGCAGACGAATTGCCGCTGGCGTCTATGGACTCCCCGTTAAAGGTACCGCCGGTCTCTTCGTGGAGGCGCACCGGCGCGGCTTGCTACCGGATCTGCGGGCAACCCTGCTTGGGCTGAAGCGCGATGGCTATTTTTTGGCCGATCGCGTCATAGAGGCGGCATGCAAGGCGGCGGGAAGCGCCTGAGCCCGTGCGACGCCAGAAAATGGTGGTACGTCCCCTATTTCCCCCCCGTCCCCTATTTCCCCCCCTATTTCCCCCGGGTAGCGCTGCTCGTCCTCGTTGATGGCCCCGAAGGGGCATTCCACGGTGCAGCGCTTGCACTGGGTGCAGCCTTCCTTGCGGAAACTGGGGAAGCTGAGATCACCCACACGCGGGTGCGCGCCGGAGCCGCGCCCGGCGTTTTCGGCCGCCTGGATCGCCTTCATGGCGGCGCCCACGGCATCTTCCATCGCCTGCTTCATGTCCATGGGACGGCGCACGGGGCCGGCGGCGTAGATGCCGGTGCGCCGCGTCTCATAGGGGAAGCAGATGAAGTGGCTGTCGAGGAAGCCGTGCTTGAGCTGCGGTAGGTCGGTGCCCTGGCGGTAGTCCAGGTTCAGGATCGACGGCGGTGCCACCGCGAGCTTCTCGCGGGCGGCGGCCTTCTCCTCGTCGCTCTCGGCCATGTCCACGGCGAGCTGGGCGTAGGGGTCGGGCCCGATGTTGGGCACCTGGCCCTTTTCTGGCGCCTTCCGAGCGCTTAGGATTGACGGCACCGACCGCCTTCCGGAGCACCGCATGATCAGCATGACATCGGCCGAAGCGCAGGCCCGCTTTGGCGAGCTTTTGGATCGATCCCAGCAAGAGCCAGTCGTCGTAACGCGCCTGGGCCAGGCTGTCGCCTATGTCCTGTCGCCGGGCGACATGCAGGAGCTGCTCGATGTTCGCAAGCGCCGCGAGGCCGCCGCACTCTGGTACGCCCAGTACCGGCAGAGGACCGAGGCCAAGCGAGGAAAGGACGCCGGCGCTGACGACCTGACGGACGAGATCGTGGACAGGCTCGTCCATGAGCTTCGATAGACGCCTGGTCATCGACACCGGAGTCCTGGTGAGCGCGGCGATACGACCCACATCCGTCCCGGCCTTGGCCCTCGAGAAGGCGCTTCTGCACTTTGACGTATGCGTATCGTCCGAGACCTTGGCCGAGCTGGAAACCGTTTTGTTGAGACCGAAGTTCGACGCCTATGCGATCCTTGCAGACAGACAGGAGTTCGCATTCGGATTCCGGCAGCGCAGTACCCTGTTCTCCGTTGTCTCGGATGTCGCCGATTGCCCCGACCCCAAGGACAACAAGTTCCTGGCCCTTGCGCAGGCCGCCGACGCTGATCTCATCGTGGCCAGCGATCCGCACCTCACCAGTCTTAATCCATGGCGCGGAATCCCGATCGTTCCTCCCGCCGCCTTCCTTGTCGGCAACTGGTAGCTGCGACTGCATCATCGGATAGCAACTGACAGTGCGCACCGAGATTCACGCCGTCAATGGAGCCCGACTCCAAGGGGCGTTGCCTGCATCCATTTTGTGAACCGGACAGGGCAATCGTCCAATGCTCCGAGGCCCCCCGAATCACGAGGGTTCCTTGAGTGACCCAGATCTGCACCAATGAGGCCGATCTTTTGTGCACTGCGCAAACGGGCCCGCCTCGTTGGTCTGAGGCGAAGCCTCGTTAGACGCTGTTCTCGGGATTCGCCCCCGGGCTCTTGGACCAGTCTGCCGGGATAAGCGCCGCTCCGTTACGCCAACGTTCGACGACCGCCTGCTGATACCACTCCTCGTTGATGTCCGCGTGCTCGGTAACGATGATCTGGAGTCCAGGATGCAGATCTTGGACTACATCGCGCATCAGCTCAAACATGCGGACGACTGCAAGGCGGTCCTCGTCCTTTAGAGCATTTATGGAGCCATCGATATCGCGCTCGGCCGGGAAGTAGGCCTGTGAGGGCTGGTCGAGGAACAGGAACCGCGGAACCGGCCTGGACCTTTTCACGAACCAGGAATGCAGCGCCAGGTGTGCCATCAAGTGGCAGCCGATCCAGTTGGCGGCGCTCCCCATGCGGTCCATCGGAATCGGTCCGGACTCCGCATCCGCCACCAACTGCAATCGCCGCAGGTCGAGTCGGAACGGGTTCCCCTGGTGCTCAAGCTCAAGCCGCGTCGCCCACTCGGTCAGACTGCGGGAAATGACCGAGAGGATGGATTCTAACCGCTCCTGAACGCCCTCGTCGCTCAGCTCGGCCTCAATCCGCTCCATCTCCCGCTGGATACGTGCGATCTCAGCCTTGAGCTCCGAAGAGTCCTCAACCTGGGGGACGGTCTCAAGGAACAGGCTGATTCGCCCTAAGGTGTGCGCCCGCAGGGTGTCGGCATCGTGCATCGTCGCCAGGGTCTCGTCGGACCTTCGCACGGCCTCGCGCGCCGAGCGATTCTCCTGCAACAGCCGGCGGGTCTCGGAGATTCGACGCCCCTGCTCGACAATCAGTGCCTCCAGCCCCGGGGTATGGCGCACCACCCGCTCCAGATGCTCGGATGCCCGGCGCAGCTCCGCGAGCAAATCCTCGGACGCGGGCACGCGCCCCTCGGTCACCTGGTCGCAGAGCGGGCACCGGCTTTCGCCCTCTGGCGCGACGAGCCGCAGACTCGCCAGTCGCGACACCTGCTCCCGGGTTTCTCCGGCAAAGCCGCCCTCGTCGGCGCGGAGAGCCTCCATGGCCTGGATGTCGTCGGTCGCGCGCTGGAGCCGTTGGCGTAGCTGGTCGTGCTCCTCGTTGAGCCGTTCCAGCTCCGCCTCCCCAGGGCTCTGCTCGGCGCGCGCGAGCTGGTCCTCCCGTGGCGCACTCGCTGCCCTCCGCAGCGCATCGACCGCCTCCGCCCAAGATTGGTGCGACTCGTCCAGCGGAACAAGGCCGGCGTTTCGGGCCTCGGCTAGCAGTGCCGCTACCCCGCCGAGACCCTCGCCAGCCAGGGCTTCGGCTCGCGAGAGTGTCCGCTCTCGGTCGCGCAACCGGCGTCCTAAGTCCTTGAGCCTGGCCTTGGAGGCGACGTGGCCATCCTCGACCGCGCCAAGAAAATAGGGCAGGGTGTCCTTGATCGACTGCGCCACCCAGTGGTTGCTCTGGTCATGGAACAGGAAGGCCGGCTGGCTGATCTCGTTCTGCGGTTGAAAGACGAAGGCCAAGGCGTGCCGGAGCTTGGCAATCAAGGGGGCGCGTGTCTGGCCCGTCGAGGGCTCGTGAAGGTTCAGCGCGATGCCGACCACGCTCGTCAATTGCTCTACCACCGAGTCGATGTTGGTGGTGACCGACAGCTCCCCTGCCTCTGGGATGGCAACCGAGGTGCCCAGGCTGTAATAGGCATCCGATGTCGTGGCTCGCCCGGGATCGGGGGCGCGGCGTGCGACGAAGTGCTCGGCCGAGCCATCGGTGAGCCGGATTGCATACCAGGCGACGTGATTTCGGATCTCCCCCTCTGGCACTGTGCAGACTGAGCTGCCCAGGCAGTAGTCCACAATGTGGATCAGGGCGGATTTCCCGGTTTTCGAATCCCCGGTGACGATGTTCAAGGCCCCGGGTCGGAGCTCCAGAATGCGGCGGAGGCCTCGCGTCGAATACAGGACGACATCCCGGATCTGAATGCTCATGGTGCGATGCCCCAGAGTGCCATTACGGTGCTGTAGTCGCCCGAGCGTGCGAACCACCTGCCCACGAGTTCTGCCTTCTTGATGCAGTCCGCGACTTCGTCGGTTGCGTCCTCAAGAAATCCGGCCATGGTCCGCGGTCTGGCGCCCGCGAGTACTCGATGAGCGGAGAGCGCGAGCAGCTCGCCGCTCGTGCCGAACAGGATGCCCTCTTTCACCAGAGGGACTAACGCCTGCGCGCGAGCGGCGAACCGCAGATGGACCTCAGGATGGTCGGCGAGCCATCCCGGGAGCTGCGCTCGGACCGTCGACGGCAGGTCCTGCCGAGTCGCCTTGTGGAGTACCAAGGGAAGGGCTACGAACAGCAGCGGTAACGGAACCCCTGCTCCGTCCTTTCCGGAGTAGCCTCGGGCGCAGGCCCAGATCAGCACCGCGAGAAAGGCCGGGTTGAGTAGCCGCGCCTCTTCCACGGGGCGCAGCGACCAGTGGCTCTGTCTCATCGGACACTCCCCGGCTCCAGCACATGGCGAAGCCGATCCAGGAACTCCGGGTGCCAGCCGACGCGCAGGTCATTTGCCAGGATATGAAAGGATCCGCGGGTCATGCTGGGGTGTCGAACCTGCGGTCGGATGGGGTACAGGCTTGTTTCGACCCAGGCATAGATCGCTTGAGCTGCAGCGCACTTGGCGTCCTCGGCGGCGCCCTCCCCAAGCGCGTCGGCCGCCCGGGCAAACTGAAGCTCCCATTCTTCCCGCAACAGCTGCTCGTAACTACCCAGCTCGCCGACAAGCAGCAGCTCCTCTCGCAGCCAGCGCGACCTCTGGGTGAACGCGCGGTAGTAGTCGCGAATGGCTGTCAAGATGCGTCTGGTTCCGACGCCGGCCAGCTCGGCCTGCCGGACGAAGACCGACTCGCGGTGAACATCCGCTTGTATCTCCGCATCGAGGATGTCTTGGTCCACCGGCAGTGCGTCGCGCCGAAACTGTTCCCGCAGGTCATCGATCTGGCCCTCCAGATCGACGCTGAGGATCGGCGGCTTGGCGGCATCCGTAAGCTGCTGTACCGCCCGCCGGTACCACCAGCCTTCAAGACGGCTCAGGAAAGAATCCGCGTGCTCTCGGCGCACCATCAGCCGGGCCGCGTCCTTAAGGCGGTCCCCCGCGGCTGCGATGTCCGGTGATCCCGGGAGGATCGTGACCGAGGCCAAGAGCGCCCGTCGGGCATCGGGGGAGAGCGCGGAGAAACAGCGATAGGCGGGCTGGTTGGCGTCGTTCGCGGAGGTGGCTGCTGTGGTCTCCAGCCTTGTCAGTGCGGTGCCTTCGTCCCGCCCGTCCGAGCCCAGGCGGGCCGCCGCGGACCCGGCGGCGACCGCGCCGGTTGTGATCAGGTAGAGCTGGGCGTCCTCGGGGATGCATCCCGCCTCCCGCCCCTCGATCCAGACCCGCAAACTCTTCCACAGGTCGGAGCTCCCGTCGGTCAGGTTGGCGGCTCGTGCGCAGTGATGTTTGAGCTGCAACAGCTCCAGCGGAGAGCCGTCCGAGTCAAAGACCACATCATCCAAGGTTTCGAGGTAGGCGGCAAACACCTCGTCACGTGTGAAGCGTTGCAGCGCGGAGAGCAGCGCCAATCTGACTTGGTACAGGTACCCAAGCGCTGAATCAGCGGCGGAGAACGCGGTCTTGGGAGTCGGGTCCGAAGGCATCGGCGTTTCTCTTCAGGCCAAAAAACCAACACGGTAACGGAATTACAACGGCGGTCATAGGGCGTATAGCCCACCAGACGAACCGGAGAACCGGCATATCTCCGATCAAATAGTACGGGACAGATTCCCGAACTGGTGGAGTCCGTGCTTCCGTGCGCGAGCGATCGCTGCGTCTCTGTCTTGCTGAGAACCGACTCGCGCCGTATCGCCTGCGGGGTTGCCTCAGCCCGCAGGCTGTGTTTCGCCGATACCCAGATCGGCTACGCCATTGAGCGTCCGGATGACTCTGCCCCAACCGGTTTGGGCAAACGCTTGCCGGTCGTAGAATGGAGAGTAGCCGCCTAGCGGGAGATATATCGACAGCCCTCCGGCGCTCTGGCCCGCCGCGCTCCAGTTCCGATCAATTGCCTTTCCCTCCAAATGCTCGGCAACCTCATCCGCCATGGCTGCCAATGGACCGAGCCCGCCTTGACCGAGAATCGCCAGAAGCTGCAACAGGTCTACCGGATCGTCCTTCGGTCGCGAAAACCGGCGCAGGTCTCTCTGGGCGCGCAGAAGCCTTCGCTCGATGTGGAAATCGTTCGGGATTCGCTCCGCCAGCCATTCACAGATGGGTCCGAAGCGCTCGATTACGGGCTCCAACTTCGCGAGGTCCAAGGACGCCAGAGTCCACCGCCCAGGCGTCCTGGTTCTCGACTTGTAGCGATCAGCAAAGGCATCGACGATGTGGCGCCCCAAACAGGCGGCGTCCATCTCCGGGCTGGCCGTCAGGGCACCCAGTATCCGCGCGTAGGGCCAGCCATCCGCATGTTCCACCTCCTCGGATGCAACCAATACATCGGCATGCCGGCGAACGGCGTAGGCCACCTCGACAGACGCCATCAGGCAGGCATCCATACCGAGAAGATCGACCCTTCGCCCCGACCGCTGGGATGCGGCGGCGAGCGCCGCGTCGAGATCGGCATTGTCGAGGAAATCCATCGACGAGTCATCGTAGCAAATGGCACGAGTGTCGTCGTCGGCAAGGGCCGCGACCTTTGCGAGGCTGCTAAGGAACAGTGCACGTCCTGGCCGTTCGGAGACCAGTCCGCGCTGCCGATCCGTCCGAAGCCCCTCGCCGGCCTCGCGATACCGAGCGTAGACATCCTCCTCATCCCAACCGGTGCCGTGGTTCCAGAGGATCAGCGCGACCCGCTCGGCGGGGTACGCCGCTGTCGCCCAGACGACAAACTCGGTCAGACTACGAGGGTCACCGGTGTTGACCGAAGGGACTTGGTCTACCAGTTCCACCGGCCGGCCACCCCCATGCACGAGAAAACGCGGTGTAGTCTGACGGCTGTCCAGGGTATCGAACTGCACAACAACCTCGACCCGGTCGGATGACCCGACGGATGCCATCTCCCTCAGATCGCTCCACCCTTCCTGGCTGAGGTCGAGCATGAGCGGCCGACCGTCCGGAAATCGCTTTCCATTGTCTCCAGCCATGTAAACCAAGAATAACCACTGAGCAGTCATGGGTCGCACCTCAGGTTGCTTGAGCATCACAAGAAGACATGCCGTCCCATCCCCGCAAGCCAAATGGGCCGGGCGGCGAAGTGGACATAGAACAGCCCAAGGGCTACCGGGTTGGGCTGCCGCAACACGAAAAACCAGCGGGCCTTGTACAGGGCCAAGCCCAGATCCCTTTCCCGAAGCCAATAGGCATAGAAGACCCGGGCGAACTGGCTTGCGAAGGCGTCGGGGACATCGATGTCGGGGCCGATCAGGCAGGCTGCATTCAGAGCATGCAGGAACTTTGAAACGAGGTTACCGTTTCGAAACGAGACGGCGCTGCCGGCATGACAGGCATTCAGGTAGGCGACCCAATGATCGCACACGGCGGCAGGCTCGTAAGCCAGGATCCTATTCAGAGGGACTTTGAACCCTCGTCCTTGCGATGAGAGTCGAAACGCCGCCGGTGTGTCGGTCCGCGCATCCTCCTCTTCGTAGTGACAGGCGAAATGGTGGACCGGGAATCTGTCGGCGGCCCCGATCATCTCCCCCAGACGCCTTACAGCCGTGTCCTCGTCCTCCCCGAGGTCCTCCTCCTTCAGGCAAACGCCATGGTCGTTATCACCGGCAAGAAAGGCGCGCTCGGCCGCGGTGGACTCCAACCCCTCGTGACGGTAGAAACAGACACCCAACCGGTCGTCTGGCTCCAGTGGGACTTGCAGCACATGGTCGGGACCTGTGCGGACCCCGGTGGCAACCGGGTCGCCGGGGAGATGTCCGTGGCGTGTCGGGGAGCGACGGATATTGAACGAAAAGGCGAGAAAACCCGCCGCCAATCGTGCGACGGTTGTCGGCCCGAGGGTCCGATGCGATTTATCGGATAGCGGCGATTTCTTGAACTCCTCCCAGTCGAGGAACAGGTACTCGATAGGCAAGGACGACTCGACATCCCCGACCAGACAAATGTCGGCGAGGGGGGCGACGGAGAAGATGGGATCGTCCGAGCGGTGCCTGCGGATACCGCGGAAGGCATCGAGAAGCGTCCGCCTCGACTCTGGATCGAATGCTTCGCGGAGGAACCCGGCGCCCGCCTCGCCGAGCTCCCGGATCAGACTGCGCAGTGTGCATCCCTGGCAACGGCACGGGGACTGGGCGCGCGAGGCCGAGGTCGAACGTCCGCTTTCCCCGCCGTTCGTCGTGTTGCTCAGCAATTCGCTTACGAGCGCTTTAAGGCGCTGCCGCGGCTCGCGCTGGAACCCCTCGATCGTTGACTGGGTTAGGGGCTCGCCACGGATCACTTGACCGGTTCCTGGGAACCGCACGTGCAGGCGTCGATCAACCGTGCCTTCGACCGGTACCAGCGTTACCGTGATGGGCCCCCAGTCCCCGTCCTTGCTGTCCATCGAATCGGCTCCCGAGGCTAGGAAACAGAATCGGGGTCGCCTACGGAGCACTGGAGCGGGCATTGCCAGAGCGGGTTGGGCCCTTCGAACAACCTGAGAAATATCTGAAACCTCCGATCGCTGGGAGTGGGCCGTTTGGCGTCGCAGTCGAGCACCGGAGGTCTAGGAGGGGTGTGAAAGGCGAACGGGAAATAGAGGGGCGGGACTCTGACACCGCCGGGGGTCGGGAACTCGACCGGGATCTCTCGTGGCGTAAAGTCCACGGTGAAGGACTCCGGGGCAAGTCGGTACACGACCGGCCGGTCCCGCTCGCCAGTGCCCTGGATGCGGACCGGCAAGGGTGCGGCGCGGTCAGGCCCGGCGCCGGCTTCCGTCGTGGGCCCCCCGCCTTCAACCAATGCGAGCTCAAGCCGATAGTCTTGGTCCCACTCGAGCCGGAAATCAGGGGCCTGTGGCGTCCCCGTCCTGGCCACAACGCCACCTGGTCCCAACACCCGCACATGCAACAACCCGTCGAAGGGGCGGACTTGGGGCTCAAGGGAGTCCCAGAAGGCGTCCGCGCTGGGTGGCGTCTCGCGCGAGGCCAGGGGTGCGGAGGCCCGCGCGGCCTCAAAGTATCTGCGGAAGATGACCTCGTAGATTGGGTTGCGGATCTTGCAGTAGCCGTCGGCGTCGCGGATGCAGCCCTGCAACTGGAGGGTCCTATGGGTGCGGTGGGTCTTGGCGAAGGGGATCGGCCTCCGCGTCCGTATCAGGCCGGCCAGGAGGTCCCGCTCCTCCGGCAGTTTGTCGAGGCGGCCCATCATGGCCTGGGCGTTGGTCGAACCCTCGATATCGCACCGCCTTACCGCTTCCGCGGGGGATTGGAGGATCAGGTCGCGCTCGTCTTGGACGTCCCAGATCCGCGAGCAGAGCATCTGGACCAGGTAGGGGTGCCCCTGCGTCAGTTCGAAGACCTGATCGATGGTCTCGCGGTTGAAAGTGGCTTCGAGATCACCCCCTTGGGTCAGGCGGGTGACGAGGTCCCGGGTCTCGTCCCGGGTAAGGTCCGGCAGGTCAACCTCGTAGGCGATGTTGAAGACGGACCTGTATGGGGCCGCCCGTGCCGTGAGGAAGGCGAGGTCTTCCGAGCCCGCGAAGACGAACAGGTGCCGCCTACGTTCCGGGCGTGTCACTACCTCGTTGTAGTAGGCGCGGATGTTGGTGAGGACATAGGTCGCGACCTCGGGGTCAATGGGGAGCTCGTCTACCAGGAACACGGCTTGTTTGGGAGACTCAAGGCGGCTAAGCCAGTCGTTCAAGGCGTGGACCCCGACGGCCGGTGTCTCAGATTGGCCGTCCGTGGCTGGGTCTTCGAGGGCCCGCTGCCAGGACCGCGTGAACTCCGGAATGATGGATTCGACCGATGCCGCCTGCAAATCCAGGCGGCAGACCAGATGAGATTCCCTTAGCTTTGGTTCGAGATCGACGTTGCAAAAGGTTGTCTTGCCGGATTGCAGCGGCGCCAGGATAGAGACGTACTCCTGGCGCATGACACGATTGACCACCTCGTCCCGGACCCGGGCTCGGCGGACGGCGAACTCGGCAGGGCGGGCGTTGGTGTAGACGAAGGGGTTGTTCATGGCCGACTCCGATCAGAGAGCGCGGGGTTGACGGGGCGGAACAGCTCGACGAGGCGCTCGGCGTAGTGGACGGTCTGCTCCTCCACCTCGACGTGCCGCCTCAGGACCAGGGGGAGGTCGGGGAGGGTGAAACCGTAGGCCTTGGTGTCCGGCACCGGGGCAATCACCGAGGCGAGGACCAGGCGCCCGAGGAGAGCCTGCATCTCGGATGGGTCCAGGGAGACCCCATGGAGCTCGAGGATGCGGTGCAGGTCGTAGGGCGTGAACTGCCTGCTGAAGGTGGACTTGGAACGTCTCAAGGGCGTGTAGCGGCCCTTGAGGGTCCGCTCCAGGTGCTCTGGGCTCACGACGAATGCCCCCCGCGCCGCGTCGTAGAGGGAGATGAGGAGGAAGAGGACGGCCCGGTGGCGCTCATCCAGGTTCGCCAGATAGAACTGTACCATGTGGTCGAAGAGGTCACGGCTCTGCATGACCTGTTGGATGTCGTCGCGGCGGATGGTGCGATCCCCCTCTGCGCCCTTGCGGGCGATGAGGAGGGCACAGGCGGTCTGGATGAAGTTGGGGTAGAGCCCCGCCCGGGTGACGATCTCCCGCACCAGGTCGCTCTCGATGCGATAGATATGGCGCAGGGGATCGGCCACCAGGGCCAGGGCGGCGGCCTCTTCCAAACGCCCGAGCTCGATGGGCTCCAGCATATTGGAGAGTGGGGAGCGCAGGTCCTTCATCTGGTCGTAGAGGACCCGGTATCCCGCCAGGACCACCGCCACCCCGAGCTCGTTGGTCAGGGTTCTGAGCGTGCCCAAGAATGGGGAATCGGCTGAGCTGCCCGCGGCGGCAAGGGCGTCGATCTCGTCGATGAACAGGGCCAATCGGCGGGTAGTCCCCAGGCCGCGGTCGTGCAGGGCGGCTACGAAGCCGGCCCCGTCTACGGGTCCCGCGGCAACACCGAGCCGGTGGAGGATGGCGTGCAGCAGCCCCCCTAGGTCCGTCCCGTAGGGCGAGGCATCGAGGTAGTGCACCTCGCCCCCTCGATCATGGCGGAGCTCGTCCTGGACGCGCTGGAGTAGGGATGTCTTGCCGATGCGGCGGGGCCCGATGACGGCACAACCCCTCCCCTCGCGCCGCAGGACGTAGCCGAGGAGGCGGTGACGCTCAGCCTCCCGGCCATGGAAGGTCTCGCGGACTGGGCCGGCGGTCCGGAAGGGGGAGAGGGCCGCGATGTCAATCTGCCGGATCAGGGTGTCCAGGAAGCGCTGTCCGGGGTCTGGACTCAGGGCCGTTGCCGCCAGCTCCGCCTCGCCGATCAGGGCCAGTTGCGCGGGGGCCGCGGCGTCGGGCAGCCCATGGGGGGCTTGGCCCTCTCGGGAAAAGAGGACGACGAGGCGGGGGCAGGGCGAGCACTGGCGAACGGCGCCCCTCAGGGCCCGCGGGATGTCTTGGTCGTGGACGGCGCCAGGGAAGACGACGCGGACCTCTTGGAACCCCTGGAAGGCCACCCCAGGGAAGGCAAGGGTCCCGGTGTAGGGACCGGGGTCCTGACCCTCCGGGCTCGCCCCGCTGGTTGCCCCAACCAGGTCGGCCATCGCCTCAACGTAATCCTCGAAGCGGGCCAGGCGCCCTTCGGGGGCTGACCCGTCGACCGCGGCTCGAAGCTCGGCGATACGGGCGGCGCGCGCCCAGATGGCGGCAGGGATGCCGAATACCTCGCTCGGCCAGTGGGGGGTCCCGCAGGACTCGGCGGCCCCCTGCACGCGGGCGAGGTCCGTCAGGGACCACCCGACCACGATGGTCCGGGCGTGGGCGCGGACCACGTCGAAGGGATCGCGGTGCCGGACGGAGACCCACCGGCGCAGCGCCTCCGAGCGGAACCGGTAGCGGGCATCCCCCTCGATCAGGACCATCCCCTTGACTTGGAGGGTCACAAGCCCGTCGAGGATGTCGTCGGGCGAGACCAGGGAGCGGATGCGCGGGTCGAGGCCCAGGTAGATGTCCTCGGCCCCGGGGCTGGTGCTTGGGTCGATCGCCGCCAGGCGGAACAGGACCAGTTGAGCGGCCCAGGACAGCCCATCCCATTGCTCGGACCAGACCCGTGATCGGTCGCCGAGGCGCCTGGCCTCGGTGATCGCATCGGCCCCCAAAAGGTCCAGGCTCAGGATATTGCCCTGGGCGCAGCCCACGTAGAGGCTGGATGCACCCGAACCCCGGCGGACACAGGCCAGGGCCGTGGCGGTATCGTCCAAGTGGGTGGTGCTCAGGACCTCCAGCTTGGCACCCAGGAAGTGCAGCCCCCGGTCCCGGGTGCTGACGATCCACACGGGCTCCCCTTCCCCCAGCCCGGACAACCGCAGGGCGCAGACCGGGGACTCAGTGGCCGCGCCGGTCGTACAGTGGGGCTGGACGGGGAGCCCGCGCAGCAGGACCAGTCCCCTGGCCCCGACCATCAGGACCTCGCCCTGACCGCCGGGGACGGCGCCCAGGGCGTTGATCGGCGGCCCGATTCGATACCAGGGGGATAGGCTGGGATCCCCTCGGACTGACCTTACGGGAACTTCGATCCGATAGATGGCCCCGGTCGCCGAGACCCCGTAGACCGGTGCCTTGGAGCCAGGCAATGGGGAGACGATGGCGACCAGTTCCCCGTCGATGCAGATCTCCCCCGCCTGCCCCTGGACGCCCCCGTACAGGACCCGATCACCCCCACCCGCCACCCAGGTGACCCCCGAGCCCGGTGCGAGGCACGCCGTCGTTACTGGGGTTGACAGGGGGAACCGTGCGACCTCCGACCGGTCCGGACCCAGGCGCAGCGCCTCGCGGCCGCGGAACAGGAGGCACCCGCCCCCGGCCTCGGCGGGCAGCGGGAGCAGGGCGTCGACCCCGGTGTAGACACCCCTTGCTGGGGCAAGGTCGGGGGTCAGGGTGCCGCAGTCGCCCTCCGCCCGCAGGTAGAGGACCCCGGACCCATCACCCGGCACGGCGAGGTCTACGATGCGGCCGGAACCCGCGATGGTCGCCATCAGGTCCAGGCGGTGGGTCGCCAGGGCCTCGACGATCTGCTGGGCCTCGTCGCCTTGCTCGGGGAGGGCGGCAATCTGGAGTAGGCGCTCCCGCAGCCTGGGGCGCAGGATGAGGAACCGGTCGCGCCGCCCCTGGGCCCTTACCAGCAGGTCCTGGGCCCTCTGGGTCCATAGCCCCGGCCGCTCGACGATGTCGCTCAGGGCCCGACAGGTGGCGTGGGACAGGCTCGCCTCGGTGGCGCCATCGCTCAACCGCGCCAGGAGGGCGAAGGCGGCATCGCCGACTTCCGCGTGGCAGCGGTCCCGGTGCCGGTCCAGGAGGGTCTTGAGCCCCCCTAGGACACCGGGGAGGGCCGGGACCCCCGGACCCAGCCCGGCCAGGAACCGGGTCAGGTCCCCGCACTCGAGGTCGCCCGAGAGGAGGGACAGGGCGTAGGCCGGGACCCGGGGGTCCGGGTTCGCCAGGAGTGCAGCGACCCAACGGGTCCCCGTCTTTCGCAGGGTCCGCAGGCAGGCCTCGATCCCGGTCTTGAGTGCGCGGTGGCCGGGCACGGCCAGGACCTGGACCTCCCCCGTCTCCAGACCGACCGCCAGGGCGCGGTCGTCGCCCTCGGGGAAGCCCCACCGCAGGGGCTGGAGGTGGGTGATGCGGTGGGGGAGGTCCCAGGTCTGGGTCTGGACCAGCTCGGGCTTGTCGCTGACCGCCAGGGCATAGAGCCGGCCGCTCGCCCCGCCGACCAGGACCCGGTCGCCACGATCCGCCGGGACGCAGCAGAGCGCCAGGGGCCGGTCCGGGATACCGGCCTCGAAGACCAGGTCCAGAGTCTCGGCATCGAAGACCTGGACCGCACCACCCCGGGTGATCGCCACGATATCCGGGGTCCCGAAGTCCCTAAGGTCCCCGAAGGCGACGGCTTGGAACCTATGAGCGCCTGCAAAGGGGGCCGCCACCATGCCCCCGGCGGCGAAGGTATAGCAGCACAGCCCCTGGTCTCGACCGACACCGACGGCAATGCCCGGCACCGGACCCGGCACCAGCCCCTCCAGGGGCAGCGGGTTCTCGTGGACGGCCCTGCGGTTCAGGGTCATGGGATTGAGGCGGTGGATATGCCCGTCCTGGACGGCGACCAGGACGTCGTTGTCTCGGCGGCACAGGGCCTCTATCGGGGCCCCGGGGACCTGCGCAGAGCGGTCGAGCCGCAGTTGCGGGTTGGTGGCGTCTCGCTCGAATCGGAAGGCGCGTAGCAACGTCTGGCCCCCGCTAGGGGCCTCGGCGAGCAGCAGGCGGGGCAGGTTGGTTTCGGGGGCTGGGGGCAGGAGGCAGGCGTCAATGTAGGCCGCCGTGGGCAGCACCTGGGTGAGGGGGGGTTGCCCCGGGCGGTCGAGATCCACCACCAGGCTGCCGTCCCGACCCAGGACCAGGAGGGTGTCCAGATTCCCCGGGACCAGCTCAGCCGAAATCAGGCGGCGTAGACCCTGGGTGTGGTGGCGGGCTGCCAGCCGGCAGAGCCCCTCAGCTTCGAAGCGCAGGAGGTCCCGCAGGGCCCCGATGGCGTCGCCGCGCTTCAGGCGGTCCTGGGCCAAGCCCCATTCGTTGTCCATCGCTCCTCCCATGGATGCAGGGCGGGGGCACCCCCCGCCCCGCGGCCTACCTTAGGTTGCCCTCGTTCTTGGCTCGACTTGGCGCCTTTGCTCCACCTCCCAAAGCAGGGAGGCGTAGACCCGCTGCCCCACGCGGAGGGCGCCCCTGTCCCCGGTGACCCGAGCGTACTCGTACAGGGCCCGCATTTGCCGGTCGATCCCCTCCAGCACCGGCCCCGGGTCCCAATACCACAGGGATGCATGGAAGTACTGCCCCGAGTAGAAGGCGGAGTCGAGAAGGTCCCGCAGGCGCTCGAACTTGGGGACGCTCAGGTCGAGGCGGTCGGTGACCCGCAGGATCAGCTTGGTCAGCCGCCACAGGCGCTTGTGAATCGGGTTGCCCCTGGAGCTGAAATGTGGATAAGGGTCCCCACGGTCCCAGTCTTCTACCCGAGTAGCCAGGGACGAGGGGGGCAGGAACTCGAAATCCGTTGGGCCGTGGGGGGGCGGCGGGGTCTCTGGGAAGCAGCCCCCTTCGAGCAGCTCGGAGACGGTGCTCAGGCACAGCTCCGGGTAGTCGTCCAGGGCATACACGAGGTCGCGGAGGAAGGTCTCCTGGAACCAGGGGATATGGTGCCCGAATGTCTCCCCGGGGAGCATGAGGACCTTGTAGCCATCCTGCCCCAGTCGCCTGGCCTCTTGCACCAGCTCGGCGGCGAAGTCCCGGCCGGTCCGGTAGCCCCCGCCCTCCCGGGGCTGGCGGACCCTGTCGCTCCAGAGGTCGCTGCGGAACAGGATCGCGAGCTCCTGGACGCGGTAGACCTCACAGGTCGGGACGGGGATGCCGAGCCGTCCCAGTAGCTTGTCGTCCACCAGGGTCCAGTGGAACTCCAGGTCCCGGAACAGGGGGAGGAGGCGGTCGCTGTAGCACAGCTCCGGGGGGAGGATGCCGCGGGGCGGGGTGGGTCCGAAGAGCCGTCCCTTCGCCTCCAGGTCGAGCCCCACCTGGCGGCGCACCTCCCGATCCGAGAGCAGGGGGAAGACGGAGTGGTAGGCCCCGGAGTGGGCGAGCTCGACGTTGCCTTGGCCGACCGCCTGCGCAATCGCGGGGATCACGGCGTCGTCGAGGCCCCAAGTCTCAAGGCCCTCGATGAGGGAACGGGTAAAAGAGATGGTGATCCGCAGCCGTGGCTCCCCGGCCAGGAGCTTGGCCAGGGGGGCGTAGCACTCGCTGGTCACGCGCTCTAGCGTCTCCCGTCCCTGGGTCGGGGGCTGGTAGAGCTCCAAGACCAAGGCGATGTGCAGCCTAGGCATGATCAACCCCTCCGGCGGCGGCGGTGACGCGCGGCCTCGCACGCGGTCACCACGCTACGCAACAGGCGCTCTCCACGCTCGAGAGACCGGGTGTCACAGGTCAGGGCCAAGGCTGCCTGGAGGATCTCCATCATCAGCGAGGCCCCCTTGTAGACCTGACCCGGGTTGAACATCGAGACAGATGCGTACCAGAAGGTATCGGAGTAGCAGGCCCGGTCCATCTGCCCGCGCAGATCAGGGCCGCCGGTCCGCTCCACCTGGTTGCGGACCAGGTCCAAGAGGGCCCAGAGGTCGGCCTGGATGGTGTTGCCTTGGGCCTTCCACCAGGCGAAGTGGTCGCCCCGCTCCATGTCCATGGGGTCGAAGGACCAGGACCCGGGGGGGATGAAGCCCGGCCGTTGCGCGAAGGCCGGGTTGGCATGGAGCTCGCCGATGTGAGTCAGGCGCATTCCGTGGGCTGGGTCGCGAAAGGGGGCGAAGATCTGGCGCAGGAAGGGGGCGCCCAGGCGCTTATGGTGCTGGCGGAAGGTCTCCCCGTCTACCGAGACGATGAGATACCCGTCGCGGTCACCCGTCCAGGCGGCCAGGCCGTCGCGCAGGTCGCGAAAGACACATGTGCCGTCGACCCAGGTGGCGTCGGCTCGCGCGAAGCGGTTGCTCCAGAAGTTGCTGCGCAGGAAGACGGCGATCCCCGCGAAGCTGCAAACCCAGTCGCGTGGGATGGGGCGCTCGAAGTAGGCGAGGATGCCGTCGTCCGCCACGGCCCAGCGATAGCCGGCCTCGGCGAGGAGCCCGGCGAGACCCCCGTCGATGGCCATCTCCGGGGGGAAGACCCCTTGGGGCGCGAAGCCCGCGCCAAGCCAGCCCTGGAGCCCCTCCAGGTTGATCTGGAGCTGGCGCCGGGCCTCCTCCGGTGGGATCAAGGGGAGTATGGGGTGGTAGGCGGCGGTGGCGGTCAGCTCCAGGGTCCCGGCGGCCCACGCCTTGTGCAGGCGGTCGAGGACCTCAGGGTGGCGGTCCTGGAGCTGCTCCACCAGGCTGTAAGCGATGTTGAGGGTGAAGCGCAGGTCGGCGAGCTCGAGGAAGAGCTCGCTCAGGGGCCCGTAGCACTCCTCCACGATGCGGTCCAGCACCCGGGGGTCCTGGGTGGGGGGCTGGTAGATGTGGAACAGGAAGTTGACGTACTTCACCCGGTTGCCTCCCAGGCCGAAGAAACCATTGCACTAAAGGGGTGTCCATGTGAGTGCTGCAACCCCTACCGGTTGCGTTCCGCCCAGGGCCGACTCGTCCGATAACCATGCCCTGCTTGAAGAACGGGGTAGGTGGTTTCGTCGCCATCTCTATATATTGTGCCTACAGCACTCAGATGGACACCCCTTTTGCACTATGCATCTGGGCAGTCGGCGGGATGATACTCCCTGTTGTTGCTGTTGCTCAAAGAATGGGTCCGGCTTAGCGCGGGTTGCGCGCCCCACCCTTACTGCGATAGTCCCCTGGCGCTGGGGGACGAGCCGCGATGGGGCGCTGAAAGTCTACGGCGGGGGGCTGCTCGTCTTTGGAGAGGCAAGGTGGCAGGCTGTCTTGGGAGCGGGTGCGGCGTCATTGTCACGTCCGGTTTCGCCGCACTGGTGTGGATGTGCGCGATGGGAAGACCTAGAGCCCGTGTCCCCAACAAAAAGCCCGCTCGCGCGGGCTCTTTGCTGGGCCGGAGAGGCGAGACGGACGCTACTTCCCCGCCAACGCCTCCAACTGCTTGGCCGGAATCACCTGCCCATTGAGCGCCGCATCCTTGGCCGAACGCCCATAGGCCACCGCCATCAGGGTCGAGTAGTAAACGACGGGGATCTTGAACTTGGTGCCGTAGGTGGCGTTGATCTGGTCCTGGTAGACCTCGACNTTCATCTGGCACACCGGGCAGGGGGTGACGATCATGTCGGCGCCGTGGTCGTAGGCNGCCTCGATGATGCCCTTGACCATCTCCTGGGACTTCTCCGGCTCGGAGAAGGCCAGGGCCCCGCCGCAGCACTGCACCTTCTTCTCGTAGTCGGGGATGGAGTCGCCGCCGAGGGACTCGACCAGCTTGTCCAGGTACTTGGGGTTCTCGTAGGACTCGCCGGCGATGCCGAAGGGCCTGTTGGTCTGGCAGCCGACATAGCCGGCGATCTTGATGCCCGACAGGGGCTTCTTGACCTTGGCCTTGATGGCGTCATAGCCGATGTCCTCGATCAGGACCTCGGCCATGTGCTTGATGGGGACCTCGCCCTTGAACTTGAGCCCGGCCTCGGCCAGCGCGGTGTTGCACTCGGCGAACAGGGACTTGTCCTCATGCAGGCGTTCCTGCGCCTCGCGGGTGGACAGCCAGCAGGCGGCGCAGGTGGCGACGATCTCCTGGCCAGGGTTGTGCTGCTCGGAGAGCGCTATGTTGCGCGCCGAGAGCGTCAGCCGCGGCAGCTCGCCGCCGCCGGCATAACCGATGGAGGCGGCGCAGCAGTTCCAGTCCGGGATCTCGTTGAGCTGGATGTCCAGCTCTTCGCACATGGCCTGGACCGAGACCATGTAATTGGAAGACGAGGCGCCCTTCTGGGAGGAGCACCCCGGGTAGAACGAGTATTCACGCTTGGCCATGGGTAGTGTCCTCCGCTCAGGCGCCTTGCCGTGGTGCATGTTGGGCGATACGGGCGGCTTCCAGCTCCTGGGCCTTCTTGATGGCCTTCTGGAATCCGCTCAGGTCCTTGACGGCATGCCCGCCGAGGATCTCCATGGGGTTCATGCGCTTGGTCCTGGTCATACCCAGGCCCACGCCCTTCATCTTGAGCGCGGTCTTCACGCCCTCGCCGAAGCCATTCATGAAGTACAGAGACAGGCCCAGCTTCAGCTCATTGACGCGGCCCTTCTTGACCAGGTTGTCCCAGAACAGTTGGGAGAACTTGGCGGTCGGGTTGGTCTGGGGGACCAGTCCCAGGCGTTTGGCGTAGTGGGCCAGGCCGTGCATGATGTGGGTGATGGGCAACTGGCGCGGGCAGCGCACGATGCAGTTGTAGCAACTGGTGCACATCCACATGGAATCCGACTTCAGGACGGCCTCGCGCTGGCCGGCGCGGATCATCATGAAGATCTTCTGCGGGGAGTGTTCCCAGTGCTGGCCAAGGGGGCAGGAGCCGGCACAGACGCCGCACTGCATGCACATCTTGACCCATTCGCCTTCCTCGACGTTCGCCTCGACTTCCTTGAGGAAGCTGCTGCGATACTTCTCGACCATCGATTGATTCAGATCGCCCATAAAGGTTCTCCGGTTTTCGGTAATTCGTAGGGCGGAACGCCGCAGGCGGTTCCGCCATTGCGCCGGGGTAGCCGGCAATCGGCGGAATCCGCTGTGCGGTTCCGCCCTACGGTCATGGGACTAGAACTTGAACGGGCTCATGCCGATCTTCGCGACGGTCGCGGCCATGTCGTTGATCAACTGCGGCGCACGCTGGATGTCGGTGATGGCGACCTCGTAGACCACCACCCGCTCCGGCTCCAGGTTGAGCTGGGTGAGGGTGTCGCCGACCTTGGACAGGCGCTCGGCGGCCAGGGCCGATCCGCGCACGAAGTGGCACTGGTAGTCGTCGTCGCGCCGGCAACCCATGAGCACGATGCCGTCGTAGCCGGAGTTGAGCGCGTCCGTGATCCAGGACAGGCTCACCGAACCCAGGCAACGCACCGGAATGACGCGGGCAAACGGGGTCATGGTCACACCGGAGCCCGCATGAGCGGCCTGGCCGGCCATGTCCAGCGCCGGGTAGGCGTCGTTCTCACAGGCCAGTACCAGGATGCGCGGCTTCTCGGAGAACTCGTCGGGGACATCCACCGCCTTGAGCTGCTGGTTGACGGAGTCGATGGAGTAGTTCTCGAAGGAGATGACACGCACCGGGCAGGCGCCCATGCAGGTGCCGCAGCGCCGACAACGGGACTCGTTGAACTGCGGGTAACGCTGTTCGTCTTCGTTGATGGCGCCGAAGGGGCACTCCACGGTGCAGCGCTTGCACTGGGTACAGCCCTCCCTACGGAAGCTGGGGTAGCTCAGGTCACCCACGCGCGGGTGGGCGCCGGAGCCGCGGGCCGCGTTCTCGGCCGCCTGGATCGCCTTCATGGCAGCGCCCACGGCGTCGTCAATCGCCTGCTTCATGTCCATGGGGCGGCGCACCGGACCGGCGGCATAGATGCCGGTGCGACGGGTCTCGTAAGGGAAGCAGATGAAGTGGCTGTCGAGGAAGCCGTGCTTGAGCTGCGGCAGGTCGGTGCCCTGGCGGTAGTCGAGGTTCAGGATGGACGGGGGCGCCACTTCCAGCTTGGCCCGGGCCGCGGCCTTCTCCTCGTCGGATTCGGCCATGTCTGCAGCGAGCTGAGCATAGGGGTCCGGGCCGATGTTGGGGACCTGACCGGTGGCGAGCACCACCAGGTCGCAGTCCATCTGGGTGTCCTCGTCCAGGATCAGGTCCTTGAACTTGACCTGGAGGGTGGAGCCTGCGACGACCTCGCTGACCTTGCCCTTGGAGAAGGTGACCTCAGCCTGCTGGCCGGAGCGGTAGAAGTCCTCGCCCGCAGCACCCGGGGTGCGCAGATCGTCGAACAGGACGGTGGCGTCGCAGCCCGGGTTCTGGGCCTTGAAGTACATCGCCTGCTTGATGGACTCGGTGCAGCAGAAGCCGGAGCAGTAGGGCAGGTGGCCAGGCTTGGTGGAACGCTGCCCGGCGCATTGCACGAAGGCGACGGATTTCACTTCCTTGCCGTCGGACGGGCGCTTGATGGGCCCGCCGTTGGCGGCCTTGACCAGGCGCTCCAGCTCGAAGTTGGTCAGCACGTCTTTGGACTTTCCGTAGGCAAACTCTGGGAGCTGGTTGGCGTCGTAGGGCAGGAAGTCGGACGCCTGGATGATGGCCCCGAAATTCTCGGTGACGGTACCGCCTGACTCGGTGGTGATGTCCGCGGCGAAGCGCCCGGGTGCGCCGGAGGTCTTGGTCAGCTTGGCGTTCAGGTGCACGGTAATGCGCGGGTCGGCGGCGCAACGGGCGGCCATCTCGTCCACGCCCGGGTCCTCGGGCATAGGCAGGTCCTCGTTGTTGCCGTTGGGCACGCCCGCGGCGGCAGCGCGGAAGGGCACGCGCTTGTACTGCTCGCCCCAGATCCCGCCCAGCTTGCCCTCGGCGCATACCAGGTGCACCGGGTAGCCCGCAGCGGCCGTCTCCAGAGCCGCGGTCATGCCGGTGACGCCGCCGCCGACGACCAGGATGGTCTTGTTCAGCGGCTGCTCGGTGGATCGCGTGGGGACGCTGAGGAACTTGATCTCGGCACAGGCCATGCGTACATAGTCGTCCGCCATCTCCTGGGTAGTCTCCTGGTGCTCGTCGCCCTCGGGGCGCAGCCAGATGACGCCCTCGCGGAGATTCGCGCGGGACATGGCCGCCTCGGGGAAGTTGAAGGCCTCCACCTTGGCGCGGCGCGAGCAGGCCAGGATGGCGATGTGGTTGACGCCGTCGTTGGCGATGTCGTCACGGATCATCTGGACGCCTTCCGCACCGCACAGCATGGGGCTCTGCTTGCAGGACGGCATTTTGCCCTCGCGGGTGGCCACCAAGGCGAGTTGCTTGGCGTCCAAGCGCTCACCGATGCCGCAGCCGGTGCAGAGATAGGCGGCGAATTTCTTGTCTGCTGCCACGGGTTAACCCTCCACTCTGGCGACGCTGTTGACGACCTGGATGGCGCGCAGGGCCGCGCCCGTGGCGTGCTGTACCGCCCGGTTCACGTCCAGGGCATCCGAAGAGCAGCCGGCGGCGAAGATCCCGCCCTGCTCGCTCCCATCTGGGGGCGCGGCCTCGATGAAGCCCTCGCGGTTCAGGACTATGTCCACCGGGAAGCCGGCGGTATCGACGCTGGGCTCCATGCCGATGGCCAGGACCACCAGGTCGTGCTCATTGGCGAAGCGCTTGTAGCCCTCTGTGTCCACGCCGTGGACCACCGGGTTGCCGTTGGCCCTGTTCTCGACGATGGAGGCAGGCTTGGACTTGATGAACTTGAGCTGCGGTATGGCCCGCACCTTGTTGTAGAAGTCCTCGAAGCGGTCGATGGCGCGCAGGTCGATGTAGTAGACGCTGATGTCCGCGGACTCTGCGAAGGCGTCACTCACATAGGTGCACTGCTTGAGGGAGGCCATGCAGCAAATGCGCGAGCAATGCAGCAGGTGGTTGCGGTCGCGCGACCCGGCGCACTGGATGAAGGCGACGTTCTTCGCCTCTTTGCCGTCGGAGGGGCGCAGGAGCTTGCCGCCGGTGGGGCCGGTCGGGTCCGCCAGGCGCTCGAACTCGACGCTGGTGATGACGTTCTTGAAGCGGTCATAGCCGTAGGGCTGGATCTTGGCCGCGTCGTAGGGGCGCCAGCCGGTGGCCCAGATCACGGCGCCGCAGGGGAAGTCGATGGTCTCCTCCTGCATGTCCAG
>Ga0031656_10000102_pt1 | contig 23101 bp, 19 predicted proteins | sample FrelakmetDIP11DI_FD_55080 | JGI IMG/M metagenome (GOLD analysis project Ga0031656, IMG submission 55080) | Freshwater lake sediment microbial communities from the University of Notre Dame, USA, for methane emissions studies - DIP11 DI | ecosystem: Environmental > Aquatic > Freshwater > Lake >... | reverse complement strand
GCAGGAATCCGGGCCATGACATCATCGAGCAGCCCGGGAATAAGTTTGAAACAGGAGACGATTTCATACCTCGCGGGAGCGGAACTTCCCGCTGTCATTGTGAACATGCAGAGGGGCGGCCCGGGTCTTGGGAACATTTCCGGCAGTCAGGGAGATTATTTCCAGTCGGTGAAGGGCGGCGGGCACGGTGATTATAAATTGATTGTTTACGCTCCTTCCAGCCTGCAGGAGTTGTGGGATATAACGATGCGTGCATTTGATAGAGCGGATGAATACAGAAATCCTGTCATGATACTCGGCGATGGTGTTATCGGTCAGATGATGGAACCTTTTTATCCAACCCCCTACCTTCGGCCTGATCTCCCTGAAAAGAACTGGATACTCAATGGATGCAGGGGCAGGGAACCACGGGTGATAAAATCTCTCTATATGGGGGATGGTGAACTTGAGATGCGAAATACCCTGCTCCAGAAAAAATATACGCTGATAAAAAATAAAGAGGTCAGATTTGAACAGTATTATTCTGAGGATTCTGAATGTATCATCGTTGCCTTTGGAATCGTTGCGCGGATTGCCCTTGCCTCGGTCATGAGACTCAGGCGTGCAGGGTTCAAAGTCGGTCTCTTCAGACCAATTACCCTTTTCCCATTTCCTGAAGAAGAGCTTTTTCTCCTTGCTGAGGAAAAGAGAAAATTTCTTGTCATAGAAATGAATGCAGGGCAGATGGTCGAGGATGTTCGATTGGCGATCAACGGAAGATCAGCAGTATTCTTTTACGGAAGGGCGGGCGGGTCCCTTATCACTCCGGAAGATATCGAAACGAAAATTCAGCAAACAGTCGGTCACCAGCATCGCATGGTAAGAAGCAAATTTCATTGCGACGATGTGTAATACGGTCCAGTGTTAGAGAATTGCGTACCGGGCATTTTTTTTCCAGAGAATGTCTTGACAAAAAAAATCGTCTCTGGTAATATTTTCACTTGCTGTAGAATCCGGCATTATTTATGAATACATTCATGGAGGTACTTTGCCAACTATTGCACAATTAGTAAAGAACGGGCGTGAGAAGGTTCGCGTAAAGACCAAGGGCCCTGCACTCAAGGCATGCCCTCAGAAGCGGGGAGTATGCGTAAGAGTTTATACAACGACACCCAAAAAGCCAAACTCAGCCCTGAGAAAAGTTGCAAGAGTCAGGCTGATGACAGGAATGGAAGTTACCGCATATATCCCCGGCGTAGGGCACAATCTCCAGGAGCATTCCATTGTGATGATAAGAGGCGGAAGGGTGAAAGACCTTCCCGGTGTACGATACCATATTATAAGAGGCACCCTGGATTCAATGGGGGTTGCTGACAGAAGACGGGGAAGATCAAAATACGGGTCCAAGCGGCCCAAATAGAGAGAGATCACAATGCCGAGAAGACGAGTTGTTGAAAAAAGAGAAATTTTACCTGATCCAAAATATAACAGTAAAATTGTAAGCAAGTTCGTTAATGCGCTCATGGAGAGCGGCAAGAAGTCCACGGCGGAGAGAATATGTTATGGTGCATTCGAAATTTTAAAGCAGAAGACCGGGACCGATCCTCTCAAGGTTTACAAGACTGCACTGGAGAATGTGAAGCCTGTACTGGAAGTCAAACCAAGGAGGGTGGGCGGTGCAACATATCAGGTGCCGATTGAAATCAGACCGAACAGACGAGCTGCACTCGCATTCCGGTGGATCATTACCTATTCACGGGCGAGAACTGAAAAGACGATGAAGGAAAGGCTTGCGGGAGAATTAATGGATGCGTATAACAATACAGGGACTTCCATTAAGAAAAAGGAAGATACCCATAAAATGGCCGAGGCGAACAAGGCCTTTGCCCATTACAGATGGTAGGAATAGAGGAGAAAGATTTTGTTAAGGTTCCCGCTTCAGAAGACACGCAATATTGGTATCATGGCACATATCGATGCTGGAAAAACGACGACTACCGAACGAATCCTCTATTACACCGGTGTTACCTACAAGATCGGAGAGGTTGATGAGGGCACTGCTGTCATGGACTGGATGGTTCAGGAGCAGGAGAGAGGCATCACCATCACCTCTGCTGCAACAACATGTCACTGGAAAGACTATCGGATTAATATCATAGATACCCCAGGTCATGTCGATTTCACGGTCGAAGTAGAAAGATCTTTGAGAGTGCTTGATGGTGCAGTTGCGGTTTTCGATTCTGTCGCAGGCGTTGAGCCTCAGTCAGAGACGGTATGGAGGCAGGCAAATAAGTATGGTGTTCCGCGGATTGCATTCATGAACAAAATGGATCGTGTGGGGGCTGATTTTTTTATGAGTGTTAACACTATGATAGAACGCCTTGATGCAAACCCTGTTCCGGTTCAGATACCTATAGGAACCGAGGATGGGTTCAGAGGTCAGATCGATCTGGTCAGAATGAAAGCACTCTATTTTGATGATGAGACCCTGGGAGCAAACTTTACTGAAGGGGATATCCCGGAAGACCTTCTCCCGAAAGCACANGAATACCGTGAGAAAATGCTTGAGGCACTATCAGACATCGATGACGGCATTATGGAAAAATATCTCGATAAAACAGAGATACAGAGTGACGAAATTAAGGGAGCGATCAGAAAAGGCACTCTGGAGCTGAAACTTACACCCGTCATCTGCGGTACTGCTTTCAGGAATAAAGGAGTTCAGCTCCTGCTTGATACAATTATAGACTATCTGCCATCCCCGCTTGATATCCCCGCCGTTGTTGGAAAAATACCGGGGAGCGATTCTGTGATCGTGAGACATGCTCAGGACAGCGAACCATTTTCTGCAATTGCTTTTAAAGTAATGACTGATCCGTTTGTAGGGCAGCTCACCTTTATCCGAGTGTATTCCGGAGTTTTAAACGCCGGGTCATACATATATAACTCAACGAAAGACATCAAGGAGAGAGTCGGCAGGCTTTTGAAGATGCACGCAAATAAGCGCGAGGAGGCAAAGGAGGTATCAGCGGGTGATATCGTTGCTGTTGTCGGACTCAAGCATACCCTTACAGGCGATACACTGTGCGATGAAAAGAATCCTATCATTCTCGAAGCAATGGAGTTCCCGGAGCCGGTCATGTCTGTTGCCATAGAACCAAAGACAAAGGCCGACCAGGAGAAGCTCTCTCAGTCACTTGCAAAGCTTGCTCAGGAAGACCCCTCATTTAAGGTATCCTTCAATGAGGAAACCGGTCAGACAATCATATCAGGTATGGGAGAACTGCATCTCGAGATTATCGTAGACAGGCTTCTCAGGGAGTTTAAAGTCAGTGCAAATGTTGGCAGGCCTCAGGTCGCTTACAAGGAGACGATACGGGCAGCGGCAAAGTCAGAGGGAAAATTTGTCAGACAAACCGGCGGCAGGGGACAGTACGGCCATGTCTACATTAAAATAGAGCCATTAGAGGCCGGCAAGGGATTCGAATTTGAAAATAAAATCATCGGTGGTGCTGTACCGCGGGAGTANATACCTGCCATAGAAAAAGGAATAAAAGAAGCATCAGACAGGGGCATCCTTGCAGGGTATCCTGTTGTTGACGTAAAAGCAATGCTTTATGACGGTTCATACCATGAGGTTGATTCCTCTGAAATGGCCTTTAAAATCGCCGGATCGATGGCGTTCAAGGAAGCTGCCAAGAACGCTAAGCCTGTNCTTCTCGAACCAATCATGAGTATAGAGGTTGTAACCCCGGAGGAATACATGGGAGATGTAATCGGAGACCTTAATGCCCGCCGGGGCAGGGTTCAAAACATAGAGAGGAGAGGCAATGTCCAGGTAATCAAGTCGCAGGCTCCGCTCGCTGAGATGTTCGGTTATGCTACGAGTTTACGATCGAAGACACAGGGCAGGGCAACATTTACCATGCAGTTTTCACATTACGATGAAGTTCCCAAAGGAGTTTCCGAGGGAATTATAGCTGTGGTGAGAGGCGAATAAATGCCTGTGAAGACAAGGAGGAAAAATGGCGAAGGCAAAATTTGAGAGGGTAAAGCCTCATGCGAACGTAGGGACGATCGGGCATGTAGACCATGGGAAGACGACGTTGACAGCAGCGATCACGAAGGTATTGGCGATGAAGGGGCAGGCGCAGTTCCGGTCATTTGACAGTATTGATAATGCACCGGAGGAGAAGGCGCGGGGGATCACGATAGCGACGGCGCACGTCGAGTATGAGACGGACAAGCGGCATTATGCGCATGTAGACTGTCCTGGGCATGCGGATTACATAAAGAACATGATAACGGGAGCGGCGCAGATGGACGGGGCGATCCTGGTGGTATCGGCGGCAGACGGACCGATGCCGCAGACGCGGGAGCACATATTGTTGGCGAGGCAGGTAGGGGTACCGTACATAGTGGTATTCATGAATAAAGTAGACATGGTAGATGATCCTGAGCTTCTGGATTTAGTGGAGCTTGAGATGAGGGAGCTGTTGACGAAGTATAAATTTCCCGGGGACAAGATACCGGTAGTGCGGGGGAGTGCGTTGAAGGCGATGAGCAGTGCGAGCACGGAGCCCGTGGCAGATGAGTACAAGTGCATATTGGAGCTGTTGGAAGCGGTAGACAGTTATATACCGACACCTGACAGGCCGATAGACAAGCCGTTTTTGATGCCGATAGAGGATGTATTTACGATATCGGGGCGCGGGACGGTGGTGACGGGGAGAGTGGAGCGCGGGATAGTGAAGGTAGGGGAAGAGATAGAGATCGTGGGATTGGGGGAGACGAGGAAGACGGTAGCGACGGGAGTAGAGATGTTCAGGAAGCTTTTGGATGAAGGGAGAGCGGGGGACAACATCGGGGTATTGCTGCGGGGAGTAGGGAAGGATGAGGTAGAGCGCGGGCAGGTATTGGCGAAACCCGGGAGCATAACGCCGCACACGAAGTTCAAGGCAGAGGTTTACATATTGACGAAGGAGGAAGGCGGGAGGCACACGCCGTTTTTCAAGGGGTACCGGCCGCAGTTTTACTTCAGGACGACGGATGTGACAGGGGTAGCGCAGTTACCTGAGGGGGTAGAGATGGTGATGCCCGGAGACAATGTGACGCTTGAGATTGAGCTGATTTCTGTGATAGCGATGGAGAAGGAGTTGAGGTTTGCGATACGTGAGGGCGGAAGGACTGTTGGTGCGGGTGTTGTGATAGAGGTTATCCAGTAAATACATGCAAACGAAAAACATAAAAATTCAAAGTGCAAAATTAAGGAATTTCAAATTTTATATTTAGCAAATTGTAATGGAGCCAAACGAAAATGAGAGACATCATTTTATTTCAGTGTACAGAATGCAAAAACCGGAATTATTCGAGTATGAAAAATAAAAAGAATACGACTGATAAGCTTCAGTTGAAAAAGCACTGCAGGAATTGCAGGCGGCATACTGTTCACAAAGAGACAAAGGCATAGGCCAGTAGCTCTAACGGATAGAGCGTCGGACTCCAAATCCGAGGGTTGGGGGTTCAAATCCCTCCTGGCCTGCCACTACAATAATGATACGTGAAAGGTATGCGAAAAAATTGAAAACAGCGAAAAAGCAAATCAGGATAAAATATCATGCTAAACAAGGTTAAGGAATTTTTCAGGGAAGTAAAAACTGAGGTGAAGAAGGTTGTTTTTCCAACGAAGGAAGAACTTATCGGTTCCACATGGGTAGTCATCATAACGGTTCTCATAATTTCATTATTTTTGGGGATTATCGATTTAAGCCTTTCAAAAATCGTGGCGATGGCTCTGAGATAAATTATGGAAAAAAACTGGTACGTGGTGCATACATATTCAGGTTTTGAAGAGAAGGTAAAGATTGCGATAGAGGAGAAGTTAGACAAGCAGGATCTGAAGGATAAAATTTCACGGATTTTAATTCCGACAGAGCGGGTTATCGAACTCAAAGGTGGAAAAAAGAAGGAAAGCGATAAGAAATTTTATCCGGGATATATCCTTGTCGAGATGGAACTTGACGACGAGACATGGCATCTCATTCGAAGCACTCCGAGAGTCACCGGCTTTGTTGGTGGTGCCGCACCTGTCGCCCTCTCAGAGGAAGAGGTTTCGGTCATCATTCAACAGATTGAGAGGGGCCCTGTCCCACAGGTCAAGACACAGTTTCAGAGGGGAGAAAGCGTCAGAATCATTGACGGTCCCTTCACCAATTTTCTCGGCGGTGTAGATGATGTTGATTTTGATCATGGAAGGCTTTGCGTCATGGTCAGTATTTTCGGCAGACAGACACCTGTTGAACTGAATTTCTTTCAGGTAGAAAAAGCATAAAAATGCAAAATTACCAATTACCAATTTGCATTTTTCATTGTTAATTGATCATTTTGAATTGCATAAGGGGGTTATATGGCTAAAGCTAAAAAACAAGTCATTGCACAGGTCAAGCTTCAGATTCCTGCGGGGAAAGCAAATCCTGCACCGCCTGTTGGTCCGGCCCTCGGTCCCCATGGTGTCAATATCATGGAGTTCTGCAAGGCGTTTAACGCTCAGACTCAGGCCCTCGGTGATACCATCATACCGGTTGTCCTGACCGTGTATGCCGACAGATCGTTTACGTTTATCACAAAAACTCCTCCTGCCTCAGATCTTCTGAAAAAGGCGGCAGGAATCATTAAGGGATCAGGTGTCCCGAACAAGGAGAAGGTCGGCAAGGTTACCTCTGCACAGATTAGAGAGATAGCCCAGAAAAAACTCCCGGATCTTAATGCTTACTCCCTTGATAAAGCAGAGAATATTATCAAGGGAACTGCCAGGAGCATGGGTTTGGAAATAACAGATTGAAGGGTGAAAAGCTATGGGTAAAAAATTAAGGACAGCTCAGGATAAGGTCGAAATCGGCAAGGAATACTCGCTCGAAGATGCATTAAAACGTGCAAAGGAAGCCACATATACGAAATTTGATGAAACGGTGGATTTGGCCGTAAATCTTGGCATTGATCCACGGAAGTCAGAACAGATGGTGAGGGGTACGGTTGTCCTCCCGCATGGCATTGGCAAGAAGGTTCGCGTTCTGGTTTTTGCCAAGGGGGAAAAGGAAAAAGAGGCCCTCGAAGCAGGTGCTGACTTTGTTGGTGCTGAAGATCTTGTCGATAAGATAAGCAAAGGATGGCTGGATTTTGACAAGTCTGTTGCAACTCCTGATGTTATGGGTGTTGTCGGAAAACTCGGGAAGATACTCGGCCCGCGNGGATTAATGCCGAATCCTAAACTCGGGACAGTAACATTCGATATAGCACGGACTGTTAAGGAGATTAAGGCAGGGAAGGTAGAATATAAAGCTGAAAAAGCAGGGATTGTCCATGTCCCGATCGGGAAGGTCTCCTTTGATACTGAAAAGCTTCTCGAGAATGCAAGGACAGTAATTAATTCAATCATAAAGGCNAAACCAGCCACGAGCAAAGGTAAATATCTCAAGAAGATAGCGGTATCTTCAACAATGGGACCGGGGATCGCGGTTGATATTGCATCGCTGGGAAAGGGGGTTTAAGCTGAACAGGACAGAAAAAGAACAGGTTATCCAGGAACTCAAAGAAGAGTTCAATAGGGCAAAGGCTATAGTCTTTACGGATTATCGGGGGTTGACTGTTGCTGAGCTATCAGATTTAAGAAGCCTTTTGAGAGAGGGTAACTTTGAATACAAAATAATCAAGAATACTCTTGCAAAAATTGCTTCTGAAGGAACGTCCGTCTCTGCAGCGAAAGATGCTTTCAAGGGACCTGTCGGCATAGCAATCAGTTATGATGACCCAGTGCTGACAGTGAAAAAGATCCTTGAGTACTCAAAAAAGAATGATAAACTCAAGGTCGGCATCGGTCTCATCGAAGGGGCAGTCTGTACAGCGCAGGATCTCAAGGCTGTAGCTGATCTGCCTCCGAGAAATGTCCTGCTTGCTATTATGGCGGGCGGATTCAAATCACCCCTGAACAAGCTTGGATGGTTACTGAATGCAACGCTGAGCAGTTTCGTCAATGCACTGGAAGCACTGAAAAATAAAAAAGGTAGTCAGTAGACAGAAAACAGTAGTCAGGTCAGGAGGTTTTTTCCTTTTTCCTGTCTACTAACTTCTCACTACTCAATAAAAGGAGGATTTTAAAATGGCCGTAACAAAAGAAGAAGTTTTCGACTTTATTGACAACATGACGATTCTCGATATGTCAAAATTCATAAAAGAGTTCGAGGAGAGATATGGTGTCACCGCAGCAGCACCTGTTGCTGTAGCTATGCCTGGAGCTGCTGCCGGAACAGCTGCACCTGAAGTCGAGGAGAAGACCAGTTTTGATGTCATCCTCTCTGCAGCCGGCGAAAAGAAGATACAGGTGATAAAAGTTGTCAGAGAACTGACAGCGCTTGGACTTAAGGAAGCAAAAGACCTTGTTGACGGAGCTCCAAAACCGGTCAAAACCGGCGTCTCAAAGGAGGAAGCTGAATCCATAAAGGCAAAACTCGAAGAACAGGGTGCGACAGTAGAAATTAAATAAATTTAAGGAGACGTATGACAAGGGTTCTCAGAAAAAGACTGAACTTTGGAAAAGTTCCCCCTATTCTCGATATCCCTAACCTGATAGAAATACAGAAAAAGTCCTTCGAGAAGTTCCTGCAGAGGGACGTCCTGGCCGATAAACGGGACGAATCAGGATTACAGGCGGCTTTTTTAAGCGTGTTCCCTATTCTGGACTACAATGAGACGGCTTCCATCGAGTTTTTGGGTTATGTCATAGGCGAGCCGAAATTCAGCATCCGGGACTGTCTTCAGAAAGGGATAACATTTGCCGCGCCGTTGAAAATCAAGGTGAAACTCAACATGTGGGAAATCGAGCAAAGACACAAAAAGGTTAAAGGAATCAAGAGAAGAGGATGTATATATCGGCGAGATGCCGCTTATGACCGATACAGCTACATTCGTCATAAACGGTACGGAACGAGTTGTTGTCAGCCAGCTGCATCGTTCCCCGGGAGTATTTTTTAGTCATGATAAGGGGAAAACACATGCAAGCGGAAGACTTCTTTACTCTGCACGGGTAATCCCTTCGAGGGGTTCCTGGCTCGATTTTGAATTTGATTCAAAAGATATCCTGTATGTAAGGATTGACAGAAGAAGAAAACTGCCTGCAACAATTGTTCTCAAGGCCCTGGGATATTCAAATGAAGATCTTCTGAAGATTTTCTACCCCATTGAAACAATTATGATAAGCGGGAATAAATTCACCAGAGATGTGAGCGAAATTCTTATCGGGATGAAATCTGTTATAAATATTTTTTCTCATGGGAAAGAATTAATTGTCAAAGAAGGAAATAAGATTACCAGAGGCGCAATCAGAAAAATGGAGGCGTCAGGGATCAAAACAATCCCGATATCCAAAGAAGAAATTATTGGCAGGATAACTCTGAAAGATATCATTGATCCTTCCACGGGAGAAGTCATTTTAGACGGCAATGATGTTATAACAGAGGCTGCCTTTGACAGGATCCTTGCTCTCAGAATTGATTCCCTCAGCATTCTTTTTATCGATAATGTTCATTATCTGCCTTCCCTCAGGGACACCCTGCTGACAGATAAAGTCAGCACACAGGATGAGGCTCTACTTGAGATTTATAAAAAATTACGGCCGGGTGAACCCCCGACAGTTTCTGCAGCCAAGGATCTGTTTAATGGCCTCTTTTTTGATCCAAAGCGATACGATCTATCCCCTGTTGGCCGGCTGAAATTAAATAAACGGCTGAATATCGAAGTGCCGCTTGAGACCAGAGTCCTCACGGATAATGATATCGTGGAAATCGTCAGATACCTTTTTAATCTCAGGACAGGAAGGGGAGAGGTTGATGACATAGACCATCTTGGCAACAGGAGAGTAAGAAGGGTCGGGGAACTGCTCGAGAACCAGTTCAGGATCGGTCTGGTCAGAATGGAGCGCACAATCAAAGAGAAAATGACGCTCACAGAACTTGAAACAGCAATGCCCCACGATTTGATTAATGCAAAACCTGTCATGGCTGCTTTGAAAGAGTTTTTTGGTTCGAGCCAGTTGAGTCAGTTCATGGATCAGACCAATCCCTTGTCCGAGATTACGCACAAGAGAAGACTCTCTGCGCTTGGTCCCGGAGGCTTGACCCGGGAAAGGGCAGGATTTGAGGTACGAGATGTCCACCCAACTCATTACGGAAGAATATGTCCCATAGAGACGCCTGAAGGCCCGAACATCGGCCTTATCACATCCCTTGCTTCTTATGCACGGGTTAATGATTTTGGATTCATAGAAGTTCCCTATAGAAAAGTTATCAATGGCAAGGTCACAAAAACGATCGAATATCTCTCCGCAATCGATGGAGAAAAATATATCATCGCGGAGGCGACTTCCCCTTTGGATGAGAAAGGACATTTGACCGGTGAAACGGTTTCAGCTCGAGTTGGTGGTGATTTTAAGATGGTATCCCCTCAGGAAGTAGAATATATGGACGTATCACCAAAGCAGATTGTCGGTGTATCTGCCTCTCTCATCCCGTTTCTTGAAAACGATGATGCAAACAGAGCTTTAATGGGGTCTAATATGCAGAGACAGGCTGTGCCGTTGTTACAGCCTGAATCGCCGATTGTTGGCACCGGCGTCGAGTTTGTTGCAGCCCGTGATTCAGGAGCAATTGTTCTTGCGAAACGCGGAGGGGTTGTTGAAAGCGTTGATGCATCCAGGATTGTTGTGAGGACAACCGAAAACAGAGGTGGAGTTGATATATACAATGTCGTAAAGTTCCAGAGATCAAATCAGGCTACCTGCGTCAATCAAAAGTCAATCGTTAACATTGGTGATACAGTCAAGGCCGGTGATATTCTTGCTGACGGACCATGTACAGATATGGGGGAACTTGCGCTTGGCAAGAACGTCCTGGTCGCTTTCATGCCGTGGGGCGGATATAATTTTGAAGATGCAATGCTGCTTAGCGAGAGACTTGTTAAAGAGGATGTCTTTACTTCAGTGCATATAGAGGAATTCAGCGCCGAGGCAAGGGAAACCAAACTTGGCCCCGAAGAAATTACCCGTGACATTCCGAATGTCGGGGAAGAAGCCCTGAAGAATCTTGATGAAAGCGGAATAATACGGATGGGCGCCGAGGTGGTACCCGGTGATATCCTTGTTGGCAAAGTTACGCCAAAGGGAGAGACCCAGTTGACACCTGAAGAGAAGCTGCTGAGGGCTATTTTTGGCGAAAAGGCTGAGGAAGTTAAGGAAAGTTGCCTCTATGTCCCGCCAGGGATAGAAGGAACTGTGTTAGATGTAAGGATATTTTCCCGGAAAGGCACAGAGAAAGACGACAGGGCAAAAAATATTGAAGAAGATGATATCCAAAAATTACAGAGGGATCTTGAAGAAGAGGTCAGGATAGCAAAAGAGGAAAAGTTCAGCAAACTGAGGGGCCTTCTTGTCGGACAGATTGTTTCAGACGATGTGAAAGACTCGAAGACCAAAGAGCTTCTCTGCGCAAAGGGAAAGAAGCTTGCAGAAAAACAGTTGGAAAGGGTCAAAGATGATCATCTTATTCGCATCAAACTCGAAGACAGCACTGCACGCGAGAAATTAGAATCTGCAAACAACGATTTCAATCACTATATTCGTTATCTTGAGTTACGATACGATGAAATGATCGACCGCTTAAAAAGAGGGGATGAACTTCCACCGGGGGTAAATAAGGTTGTAAAGACATATATTGCAATGAAGCGGAAAATCCAGATAGGCGACAAGATGGCGGGCAGACACGGCAACAAAGGCGTCGTATCAACAGTTATGCCGGAAGAGGATATGCCCTCTCTTCCTGATGGGACTCCTGTAGACATCGTGCTTAATCCCCTTGGAGTGCCGTCAAGAATGAATATCGGGCAGGTCCTCGAGACGCACCTCGGCTGGGCAGCAAGGGCATTGGGGATACATGTAGCTACCCCTGTATTCGAAGGTGCGAAAGAAGGCGAGATAAAGGATCTTCTCCGAAAGGCTAAGCTGCCGACATCAGGCCAAATGATACTTCGTGACGGCAGGACGGGTGAACCTTTTGATAAACCTGTCACTGTTGGTCATATGTATATGATGAAGCTTCATCACCTTGTTGATGATAAAATACACGCACGGTCTATCGGCCCCTATTCGCTTGTTACCCAGCAGCCTCTGGGTGGAAAGGCCCAGTTTGGTGGTCAGCGGCTCGGGGAAATGGAGGTATGGGCACTCGAAGCGTATGGGGCTTCCTATACGCTCCAGGAATTTTTAACGGTCAAAAGTGACGATGTTACAGGAAGAGCGCGGATGTATGAAGCAATCGTGAAAGGTGATGCGACCCTTGAACCTGGCGTACCGGAATCTTTTCACGTTCTAATAAAAGAACTCCAGAGTCTTGGACTTGACGTAGAACTTCTGGAGAAAAAGAGTAAGGGGGAGTAATTTGACAGAAGATATCTCTGCAATTTTTCAAAGGCCAAAAGATCCGACTGATTTTGAGGCTGTTCGAATTCGTCTTGCTTCACCGGAGAAGATACGGGAGTGGTCTTATGGTGAAGTAAAAAAACCCGAGACGATCAATTACCGCACATTCAAGCCGGAACGTGATGGTCTGTTCTGTGCAAAGATTTTTGGTCCTGTCAAGGACTGGGAATGTATATGCGGTAAATACAAGAGGATGAAGCACAGAGGAGTAGTCTGTGATAAGTGCGGTGTGGAGGTGATTCAGTCTAAAGTAAGAAGGGAACGATTAGGACATATTGAGCTTGCAACTCCTGTCGCACATATATGGTTTCTGAAGGGCCTGCCAAGCCGAATCGGCACCCTTCTTGACATGACCATGCGGCAGCTTGAAAAGGTTCTCTATTTCGAGAGCTACGTAATCATTGATCCGGGTGATACCCCGTTCAAGGAAAAAGAGCTGCTTACCGAAGACGATTTTAAGAAGAAAACGGCTGAATTTGGTGCACGGTTTAAAGCAGGTATGGGGGCTGAGGCGATACGGGAGCTTTTACGCAGGGTTGATCTCGAAGCACTGTATGCAGAACTCAAGACAAAGATATACGAAGCAGTCTCCATAGGGGTTAAGAAGAAACTCACCAAGCGATTGAAGGTCCTGGATGCATTCAGAAAATCCGGGAATAAACCTGAATGGATGATCATGGATCTTATCCCGGTCTTGCCACCTGACCTGAGACCGCTTGTCCCGCTTGAAGGAGGGCGTTTTGCCACTTCTGATCTGAATGACCTGTACAGAAGGGTAATCAACAGGAATAACAGACTCAAGAGACTTATGGAACTGAAAGCGCCGAGTGTCATTATAAAAAATGAAAAGCGGATGCTCCAGGAGGCTGTGGATGCCCTCTTTGACAATGGCAGGAGAAGCAGGGTATTAAAAAGCACAACCAAGCGGCCGCTGAAATCCCTGAGTGACATGATCAAGGGGAAACAGGGCCGTTTCAGACAAAACCTTTTAGGGAAACGCGTCGACTATTCGGGAAGATCCGTTATCGTTGTCGGACCTGAACTGAAGCTTCATCAATGCGGGCTGCCAAAGAGAATGGCCCTGGAACTCTTTAAACCATTTATTTTTAATAAGCTCGAAGAAAAAGGATATGCAACAACCATCAAGGCTGCAAAAAAGCTGGTTGAAAAAGAGAGTCCCGAGGTTTGGGATGCCCTTGAAGAGGTGATCCGGGAACATCCGGTTCTCCTGAACCGTGCTCCAACCTTGCACAGACTTGGCATTCAGGCCTTTGATCCCATTCTTGTGGAAGGAAAGGCGATCAAATTACATCCCCTCGTATGTACTGCTTTCAATGCTGATTTCGATGGAGACCAGATGGCTGTCCATATCCCTCTATCGATAGAGGCTCAAATCGAGGCACGGGTTCTCATGATGTCTGTCAATAACATTCTCTCACCTGCTAACGGGAAGCCGATAGTTGTTCCTACCCAGGATATGGTTCTCGGTATTTATTTCCTCATGAAAGAGAGGAAAGGTGCCAAAGGTGAGGGGAAAGTATTTGCTGACCCGGAGGATGTCAGGATCGCCTATGACGCCGGCATCATTGATGAACATGCACGGATTAAGGTGAGAATGGATGGAGGCTTTGTCGAGACAACAACCGGGAGAATTATTCTCCGTGAGATACTGCCATCCGGGGTACTCTTTTCCATGATTAATAGGGATATGACGAAAAAGGAAATCGGGAAATTAATAGAATTCATTTATAAAAAATCAGGCAGACGGGATACGGTTGTATTCCTTGATAACCTTGAGCAGATCGGTTTTAAATATGCCACGAAATCCGGTGTGTCGATATCTATGGTAGACATGCATATCCCTACCACAAAACCGGCGCTTATCCGGAACGCCGAACAGGAAGTCAGTGAAGTGAAAAAACAGTACGAGGACGGACTGATAACCCAGGGTGAACGATACAACAAGATTATCGACATATGGGCGAACGTGACAGAAAAAGTTGCTGAAGAGATGATGAAGGAACTTGGAGCAGAGGATGGGAAGGCCCTTTCCGAGGAAGAGCTCCAGGAGAGGAGACAATTCAACAGCATCTTCATGATGGCTGACTCAGGAGCAAGGGGAAGCACTGCCCAGATACGTCAGCTCGCGGGGATGAGGGGACTGATGGCAAAGCCCTCAGGTGAAATTATAGAAACTCCAATAAAGGCAAATTTCCGGGAGGGGCTGACTCCTCTTGAGTACTTTATATCGACGCACGGAGCCCGCAAAGGACTTGCTGACACAGCTTTAAAAACCGCAAATTCAGGGTATCTCACAAGGAGGCTTGTTGATGTTGCCCAGGATGTCATCATCCATGAGGATGACTGCGGAACAACCGATGGGATTCTCGTCACTTCACTGGTTGAAGGCGGTGAGATCATACAGCCTTTGGAGGAAAGGGTCCTTGGCAGGATTGCAGTTGAAGATATTAAGGATCCCATAACAAAGGAAATGATCGTTAAGAGGAACCATGAGATAGATGAGGAAATAACCCTGAAGATTATTGAAGCCGGAATTGACAGAGCCAAGATCAGATCGGTTCTTACCTGCCAGGCAAAGCTCGGTGTTTGTACGAAATGCTATGGAAGGGATTTGGGAAGGGGTGAAACCGTTGAAAAAGGTGAATCTGTCGGCATTATTGCTGCACAGTCCATCGGTGAGCCCGGCACCCAGTTGACCATGAGGACATTCCATATAGGAGGGGCAGCCTCAAAAATTGTTGAGCAGACGATACTTGCGGCTAAAAATTCCGGCACGATAAAGTTCATCAATATCAGTACCGTAAAAAACAGGGAAGGCCTTCTGGTTATTATGAACAGGAACGGAAATATTGCTGTTGTTGATGGGAAGGGCAGGGAAAAAGAGAAGTATTCTGTTGTATACGGCGCAAAGTTGATGGTGAACAACGGTCAGAAAGTAGAGATAGGTCAGAAACTCGTTGAATGGGATCCTTATTCGACGCCAATTCTTACGGAAATTGGGGGGAAAATAGCTTATGGAGATATTATCGAAGGAGCAACCGTAAAGGAAGAGGTCGACGAGATTACCGGTCTGTCCCATAAAGTTATCATAGATTACCCGGCTAACATGAGACCCAGGCTATCAATTAAGGATGAGCAGGGAAGGGCTACCCAGAAGACTCCCGGGACAAATACTCCGGCACGGTATCTCCTCCCGGCCGGGGCACATATCCTTGTCGACAGAAATGATATGGTATACCCGGGAGATATTCTTGCAAAAATACCACGGGAGACAACAAAGACGAAGGATATTACCGGTGGTTTGCCGCGAGTCGCTGAACTTTTTGAGGCACGGCGTCCAAAAGAGCAGGCAATCGTTACAGAAATAGATGGAATGGTTGAGTTCAGGGGGGCACACAAAGGCATGAGGGTCGTTGTTGTGAAAGGTGGCGATGAAACGAGAGAGTATCTCATCCCAAAGGGCAAGCATGTTGGGGTCCATGAAGGCGACTGGGTAAGAGCAGGGGAACCGCTCATGGACGGAGCAGTAAATCCCCACAATATTCTTGATATCCTCGGCCCCCAGGAACTCCAGAGATACCTTGTCGATGAAGTGCAAAAGGTATACAGGCTCCAGGGCGTCACGATTAACGACAAGCATATAGAAGTGATTGTCAGGCAGATGATGAAAAAGGTCAGGATCGAAGATCCGGGCGATACGAACTTCCTCATCAGTGAGCATGTGGACAGGAGGATTTTCCAGGAAGAGAATGCAAGGGTTAAGTCGGAAGGCGGCAAGCCTGCTCAGGGGAAACCCCTTCTTCTCGGTATAACAAAAGCGTCGTTGACAACAGATAGTTTTGTATCTGCGGCCTCGTTCCAGGAGACAACCCGGGTACTTACCGAAGCCTCTATCAGCGGTGCTCTGGATGAACTCCGGGGGCTGAAGGAAAATGTGATCATGGGGAGAATAATCCCTGCAGGTACAGGCATGTTGCGGTACCGGAATACCTTCGTAAAAAGGGAATTCCGGCCTCTGGTCCCGGAACCAGCAGTAGCTGAAGAATAAAGAAGCATACGAGATTTATATGATCAGGCGTGAGGAAACGGGTAAATCCCTCACGCCTGATTCCACCCAACGGGAAGTCACGTTCATTGCTGATGCTATGCTCGGGAGACTTGCGAGATGGCTACGGTTCCTCGGATTCGATACCGTATATTTTCCCGGGATCATTGACGCCAGGCTTATCAGGATAGCACTTGAACAGAACAGAACCATCTTAACGAGAGACACGCGGCTGATAAGAGTTAAAGGACTCAGGAGTTATCTTCTCATCGCGTCTGATGACCCNTTCCAACAACTCCTGGAGACAATAAGCACTTTCAAACTCAGGCAATTTCGCCTTCTCAGCAGATGTGTGAAGTGCAATGGTAACCTCCGCAAAATTAAGGATAAATCAGAGGTAAAAGACTCAGTCCCGGAGTATGTTTATCTGCATTATAATCTTTTCCGGGAGTGTGCAGACTGCGGAAAAATATACTGGGAAGGGACCCACCCAAGGAAATTCAGGGAAGAGATACAAGGGATTTTGAGGGACAGTTGAACCAAAAAGCGCAGATATTGCTCGAAAAATTATTTAACTCGATGATTTGATTGAAATATCTATTCTCGTTCTCTGATTAAAAATATGTATAAAACCATCGGGGAAAGGTACACTATGGTATCGAAAAATAATTTTTCTCACAACATCTGCTCTTGACAAGTCAATTTTCTGGATTGACAATAATGTGCTTAATATGTAAACTAAACAATTAACTAAGTATAAATTCAAGGAGATTAGAGAATATGCCAATTTATGAATACACCTGCAACTCATGCAATGAGATTTTCGCCATTCTCCAGTGGAATCCGAATGAGAAGGATACCGCATGCCCGCGATGCGGTTCACAGAATATCAAGAAATTGCTCTCGCAATTCAGCTGTTCATCATCGGCTGATTCAGGATCATCCTCCGGTGGTTCCTCTTCAGGATTCAGCGGTGGTGGCTGACGGCCTTCGTTCTGCTAAACCGTGCGTTTAGCAAAATCAACAAAAAGAAACTAATCAAAGCAGACAGTTTTATGAGGCACAGTTGGAACCACGCACCTGTGCCTTGCTTTACTCTGTTTTCTTCTCTTCCATCCTGTCGAGGCAAGCCTTCAAGAGCGCAAACATCTCTCCGGATAATATGTGGATGTTATCCATCCGCTTCAATGCCTTCAGAACAAGGTTGTGCAGATCATCCTCCTCAACCGATGCATCAATGAGTTCCAAGGTTCCTTTCACAGCAATAATATGCTCGCTGATTTCATCTGATATTGCCTGCAGTTTGTTATTCTTTTCTGTCATATCCCTATCACCCCTTTGAAGAAATATTCATTTGCTTTCATGATATGTGGGCGGTTGATATTTTTTCACTGCTGATGAAAAACCTCGCAGATTATACGATCCCCTGTCTGAGGATATCATGAAGGTGGATCATGCCGAGCGGTTTCCCATCCTCATCGGGAACAACGAGGGCGGTTATCGAAAAACTCTCCATGATTGATAATGCCTTTGCTGCGAGTTCATCTCCGCCAATTGATTTAGGGCTTTTTGTCATGACCTGTTGTGCGGGGAGATCAAAGAGCTTTCCTGCCCATCTTTCCAATCCTCTGCGCACATCCCCGTCTGTGAGTACCCCGGTTATCTTCCCTGCTGCATCAACCACCACAGCATGGCCGAGTCTTTTTGATGACATCTCGATGACCGCCCTGGACATCGGCGTATCAAGCGATATCAACGGTAAATGGTCTCCGGAATGCATGAGGTCTTCAACTTTGATAAAGAATTTCTTCCCGATGCTGCCTCCCGGATGGAACAGGGCAAAATCTTTTTCGTTCAGGCCTTTCTTGATAAGAAGTGAAACAGCAATAGCATCGCCCATTGCCATGGTTGCTGTAGTTGATGCGGTAGGCACAATTCCCATCGGGCAGGCCTCTTCCTTCACAGAAATATCCAATGTTACATCGGATGCCCTGGCAAGGGTGGAGTTCACATTCCCGGTCATTGATATCAGTTTGACCCTGAACCTTTTCAGAAAGGGAATCAGGCCGACGAGTTCTTCTGTCTCGCCGCTGTTCGATATCGCAATAATGGCATCCCGTTCGGTAATCATCCCGAGGTCTCCGTGGCTTGCCTCGGCAGGGTGAAGAAAAAAAGCAGGTGTTCCGGTTGAAGCAAGGGTTGCTGCTATTTTTTTCCCGACAAGGCCTGACTTCCCCATGCCGGATACAACAACCCTTCCTTTGATTTCATGGATAATATCCACTGCTTTTTCAAAATCACTGTTGAGTCTTGCTGCAAGGGCGTGTAAAGCTTCTGCCTCTGTCTCCAGGACTTTCTTCGCAACATCTATGATACTGTCGCGGGAACTGATCTGCCCGGACTTTCTTACCGGAGTTTTTTTCATCTGCTTAGCACCCATCTTAAATTAAGTCATACCGGCGAAAGCCGGTATCCAGGGACTTTAGTATTCCCCATTGGTATTTCATAATTCTTTGTTTTTATGTTATAGAAAGACAAAGTCACTGGATTCCGGGTCAAGCCCGGAATGACAAAATAACACAGATAACCTATTTTGAGATAGGTTCTATTAATTCATCAATATCCCTGCATGTCTTTAACAATTTCCCCAATGCATCCAGTCGCATCATATTCGGGCCATCACATAAAGCCTTATCAGGATCAGGATGAACTTCGATGAAGAGACCGTCCACCCCGACTGATACCGCTGCCCGTGCGAGCGGTTCAGCGAATTCCCGCTGGCCGCCTGAACTCTTCCCCATCCCTCCCGGGAGCTGGAGACTGTGGGTAACATCAAATATCACCGGATGTCCAAAAGACCGCATGATGGGGAACCCGCGAAAATCCACGACAAGGTTATTATATCCGAAAGAGGAGCCGCGCTCGGTTATGAAGATGTTCTGATTGCCGGTAGATGTAAATTTGTCGATGATATTCTTTACGTCCCACGGGCCGAGGAACTGTCCTTTTTTTATATTCACCGGTTTGCCGGTGTTCGATGCAGCGAGAATCAGATCTGTCTGCCTGCACAGGAAAGCGGGTATCTGCAGGGCATCAAGGACTTCCGATGCAGGCTTCACTTCCTCCACTGAATGAATGTCTGATATGACCGGTACATGCAGCCTGCTCCTGAGGTCGGAGAGAATCCTTAACCCCATGTCTACTCCGGGACCTCTGAAAGAAGAGAGAGATGTCCTGTTCGCCTTGTCAAAGGAACTTTTAAACAGGAGAGAAAGCCCTACGGTACTGCAGATCTCCTTCAGTTTTTCTGCAGTATGAAAAACCAGATCTGCATTCTCTATAACACATGGCCCGGCAATAATACATAAGGGATTATTCCCCCCGAGCTTTATATCTGCTATCGTTATTTCCCCTGTCAATCCCTAAATGCCTCTGCTCTTCTCTTCGTTCTCTATTTCCAGAGAGGGAAACAGGGATCTCTTTTCCCTTACTGATGCTTCGATAAAGGCCCTGAACAGGGGATGCGGATCTGTCGGACGAGATTTGAATTCCGGATGGAACTGGCATCCGACGAACCAAGGATGATCTTCGATTTCGATCATCTCCACCAGCTCTCCGTCAGGACTGAGTCCGCTGATCTTCAGCCCGTGCCGTGTGAGGATACCCCGGTATGCATTATTAAATTCATACCGGTGCCTGTGTCTTTCCGATAGCTCTTTCTTCCTATATGCTTTCAGTGCGTTCGTCCCTTCTTTGAGAACACAGGGATAAGCTCCAAGTCTCATAGTACCGCCCTTGTGTGAACTCTCTGAACGAACTTCGACGCTCTCTTTTTTATAGTCGTACCACCGTTCCATGAGATAAATGACAGGATCCTTTGTGTTCAGGTCAAATTCTGTGCTGTTGGCAGAGAGACCGCAGACATTCCTGGCAAATTCAATAACAGCGCATTGCATACCCAAACAGATGCCGAAGTACGGTATCTTCTTCTCCCGGGCAAATTTAATTGCCTTTACTTTTCCTTCGATTCCCCGGTAACCGAACCCGCCCGGTACCAGGATTCCATCAACTTCGGACAAGAATCTCTCAGGTCCATGCACCTCTATTTCTTCTGAATCTATCCATTGAAGATTCACCCGGGCATCATTTGCGATGCCTCCGTGGATAAGGGCTTCCATCAGACTTTTGTATGAATCCTTCAATCCGGTGTACTTGCCGACTATCGCAATCGTGACTCCATGCTTTGGTTCTTTGATTTTTCTCACAATATCTTTCCACAGGGAAAGCTCGGGTTCATTCGGATTCAGGTTAAATTTCTTGCTTATCAGGTGATCGAGCCCTTCATAATGGAGCATCAGTGGTACTTCGTATATCGTATCAACATCCCGTGCAGCGATGACGGCATCCACGTCAAGATTGCAGTGGATGGCGATCTTCTTCTTTACGTCAGGGGGCAACGGCCACTCGGTCCGGCATAAAATGATGTCCGGCTGTATTCCGATCCCCCTGAATTCCTTGACACTATGCTGTGTGGGTTTTGTTTTGATCTCGCCCGCTGTTTTTATATACGGAATGAGGGTGAGGTGAATATAGAGGACATTCTCCCTGCCGACATCATACCGGATTTGACGTATCGCCTCAAGGAAGGGAAGGCTTTCGATGTCTCCGATAGTCCCGCCGATCTCAACAATAACGACATCATACCCATCACTGACAGATTTAATAGCCCGCTTAATCTCGTCTGTGATATGAGGGATGACCTGAACCGTTTCCCCAAGATAATCCCCCCGGCGCTCCTTTGTGATGACATTGTAGTAAATCTTGCCGGTGGTAAAGTTGTTTGCCTGTGACGTCCGTATAGACGTGAATCGTTCATAGTGCCCGAGATCCAGATCTGTCTCTGCACCGTCATCAGTAACATAAACCTCTCCATGCTGAAACGGACTCAAAGTGCCGGGATCGACATTAATATACGGGTCTAACTTCTGGAGTGTCACCTTCAATCCTTTTGCTTCAAGGAGTGCACCGGTTGCAGCCGCCGCAATGCCTTTCCCGAGAGCCGAGACGACCCCGCCGGTTACAAAGATGTATTTAGACATTTTTCCACCCTCTCAATATCTTCAGGAGTATCTACCCCATACGTTTCAAAGAATGTCTCTCTGATTTTAATCTTCATTCCGTTTTCAAGTGCCCGTAACTGCTCGAGTTTCTCAACTCTCTCCAGGTCCGTCTGTTCCATCCCTGCGAGTGCAAGAAGGATATCACGCCGGTAACTGTAAATGCCGATGTGCTTGTAATAGTCAGGCGTACGGAGCTCGGAGTGAGTGGCGTGGAAAGGGATCTGTGCCCTTGAAAAATAGAGAGCAAACCCTTCGTTATCAAAAACGATCTTCACGACATTCGGATCTCTCATTTCCTGTGGNTCTTCAATTTTTTTGGNTAATGTACCGATGGAGGCTTTTTTGTCTTCAAGAAGAGAAATAACGTCATCGATCATTTCAGAACGTATNAGCGGTTCATCTCCCTGCACATTAACAATTATATCATAGTCGGTTGAGCGGGCAACTTCTGCTACCCTGTCAGTTCCGGACTGATGTTTTCTGTCGGTCATTGCTGCCTTGCCTCCGAATGACAGCACCTTCTCAAATATCGTTTCACTGTCTGTTGCAACAATAACGTCATCGGCAAGGCGAGCCCGTTTCGAATTTTCATATACGTGCTGGATGACCGGCATACCTCTGAGGGGGTATAAGGGTTTTCCCGGGAAACGGGCTGAATTATATCGCGCAGGGATAATGACTATTGCAGTCATAGAGTTTTTTTTAATTATATACGCTTTCCATAACCTTGACAACAGGTTTTCTCACACAGTATAGTTTCTCTATCTGTTGTTAGTTTCAGAGCTTCTCCATACTGTCTTTTGGTTNACAAAAAAAANTTCAGAAAGGTATNATAATGGATTTTGCTTACATTGCACGGCAGATCATCATATCNGCATTCCCCATCCTGATAGCTATCGTCTTTCACGAACTCTCGCACGGTTTTGTAGCGAATAAGCTGGGAGACCCAACAGCCAAAATGATGGGACGGCTGACTTTAAACCCTATCGCGCATATTGATCCTTTCGGAACNATATTGATGCCGCTGATGCTTATTATCTTTACCGATGGTCAATTTGTTTTCGGATATGCCAAACCNGTCCCGATCAATCCTATGAATTTTCAAAATCCAAAGAGAGACATGGCCATTTCGGCGGTTGCCGGACCGGTGACCAATATTCTCCTGGCGGTTCTCAGTATAATAATCCTTAAGTTCATCCTTGTACCCATATCTCTCTTGCTGCCCGAATCGATAAGCGCTCCTGTGATGACGCCTGTCATCATGATCTTGCAGTCCAGTGTGGTGATCAATGTTGTTCTTGCATCCTTCAATATGATTCCGATCCCGCCGCTTGACGGGGGGAGGGTATTAACAGGGCTGCTCCCGTATAAACAGGCTGTTTCATTCAGTAAGATAGAACCATTCGGGTTCAT
>Ga0031656_10000101_pt1 | contig 23170 bp, 21 predicted proteins | sample FrelakmetDIP11DI_FD_55080 | JGI IMG/M metagenome (GOLD analysis project Ga0031656, IMG submission 55080) | Freshwater lake sediment microbial communities from the University of Notre Dame, USA, for methane emissions studies - DIP11 DI | ecosystem: Environmental > Aquatic > Freshwater > Lake >... | reverse complement strand
GTTTGTGATATTCAATCTATTAATATAATTTCCTGGTTTCGCTACATTTTCAGTTCTAATTTCATTTATGTATCCATGCGCGCCTGCCCCTATTCCTATGTATGGCAGATTCCTCCAATATTGTAAATTATGATGACAAGAATATAATTTGCCATTTTGATTATATCGAGCCCAATTGGAAATTTCATATTGTGAGTAACCAGCCTCAGCCAGCTTATTACAAGCATAATCGTACATATCTGCAGCGAGATCTGGATCAGGTTCTGGCAGGAAACCTGCTATTACCTTACGATATAAGGGTGTACCCTTTTCGATTGTTAAGGCGTAGAGTGATAGATGTTCAGGATGGAGCGATATTGCAACCTCAATACTATTTACCCAAGCATTAATTTCTTGATAGGGTAATCCAAAGATTAAATCGAGATTCAGATTATTGAAACCAGCAATCCTCGCCCATTCCACAGAATTTTTGATATCAATTGATAAATGCTGTCTTTCTAATAGTATTAATTCTGAAGGATTTGCTGATTGCATTCCAAAACTAAGCCGATTCACACCCAATAAACGCAGTTGTACCAGATACTCCTTGGTCACAGTTCCGGGATTTGCCTCAAGGCTTATCTCTACAGAATCTCCCAAGTTAAAATTATCATTCAGGGTCAATAAAATCTTTTGGATTTCAATGATCGGTAATATTGATGGAGTTCCTCCGCCAAAATAGATTGTTCGAATGGGCAATCTTTCATTAATTGACGAGGATAATATATTAATCTCTCGACAAATAGCCTGGCAGTAACTAGAAATCAATCCTTCAAGACCGGCATAGGTATTGAAATCGCAATATCCGCAACGGTGAGGACAAAAAGGTATGTGAATATAGACGCTAATCGATTGCATAGAACGAGTATATCACGGCATATTTATTTACCTTTCTAGTAAAAGATAACCACCTGCACAGGTTAGATGGAATAAAAAAGCTGGTATAATCCGCCAAGCCTGGAAAATTCACCAGCCTTTGTAAACTATGACACCAGAAAATAATACATCCCCATCAAAATTATGCCCAACTTGTGGTTCTCGCGTGAAGGAAGATGCCACCCGCTGTCTTGTATGCGGCGCTGATCTCATCACCATGGAAAAAGCTACTCAAGCCTCGAAAGTAGTTCAAGGTAGCCGAATGCCTTCAATTACTTTAAGTTTACCAATTGCGATAGTATTATTAGCAGTTTTCCTTGGGATCGGTGCTGTGATCGTCTATTTTGCTCTTCGTCAAGCACCTGAGGCAATTATTCCCCCGACAGCGACAGAGACTATCACACCCACAGCCACAGGTACACAAACAGCTACATATACCCCTTTACCGACGCAAACATTCACGCCAGAACCTAGCCCTACTCCAATAACCCACCTTGTGCAAGAAAATGAAACATGTATCGGAATTGCACTGTTTTATAATGTGTCTGTCCAGAGTATCGTTTCATTAAATAGCCTTCCTACAGCCTGCGATACACTATATATAAGCCAACCATTACTAATTCCGCAACCTACAGCAACAGTTACCCCACTCCCATCTGCTACCTACAGCCTGGTAGAGCAAACCGAAGCTGCATGTGAGAAGGTTGAAGTCATTGTGCAATCTACGGATACGTTAATGAGCATATCTTCGAATTATGATGTACCTATGGAAGCCATACGAGAAGAGAATGGTTTATCTGGGGATACAGTTTATTTAGGACAACCTCTTGTAATTCCTCTTTGTCGACGTTTTGCAACTCCTGGTCCTTCACCTACAGCCACCCTACCTCCACCGTATGCAGCTCCTAATTTATTATTGCCAGCAAATGGTGCNCCATTCACATTTGCAGACGATTCAATTACANTNCAATGGGCTGCAGTTGGATCATTACTAGAAAATGAAGCTTACCAGGTTACCATCGAAGACTTGACTGCTGCACAAGGGCCAACTTTGATCNATCAAGTTAACGATACGAAGTATGTAATCCCATCATCTGAACGCCCAACAGATGGAAAAGCTCATATCTTTAGCTGGTTTGTTGAAGTAGTTCGAATAACCGGTTCGGATGAGAATGGTAATCCAACGTGGACCTCTGCTGGTATTTCCAGTCTCCCACGATATTTCTCCTGGACCGGCCAATCCGGAGGCACAACACCCACACCATAGGTAAATCAAAAACCAGGAGTGAATTCGTCACTACTGGTTTTTGATTATATTAACAAATATAATTCATCTAACTATGCAGCAATATTTTCTAGCATAGTAGTCGTTAAGGATTTAGGGCGTTCGATCGGTTGATTTAATGCTCGTGCCCAGACAACATTCGCAGAAACTCCTAAAATTCTACTTATTCCAAATATTACAGTGTAAAAATCAAATTCCTTTATTCCAAAATGATATTGGAGGGAGCCACTAATCGCGTCAACATTCGGCCATGGATCCTTAGCTTTTCCCTGCTCACGTAAAACATCAGGAACAACATCATACACAAGAGCAGCTAGTCTAAAAATTTCATCTTCTGGAAAGTATTTCTTGCCAAATTCCAGCTGGGCTGTAAAACGAGGATCAGTTTTTCGTAACACTGCATGACCATAACCTGGAATCACCTTACCATTGTTTAGGGTATCCCATGCAAATTGTCTCAAAGCATCCTTGTCATTTGCGCATTCACCACATTTTTCTTTTACATCCAACAGCCAGATCAAACACTCCTGGTTGGCTAAGCCGTGTAGAGGGCCAGCCAGGCCACTTAGACCAGCTGATGCTGCATAGTATATATCAGATAACGAAGAGGCTACCAAATGTGTTGTGTGAGCACTAACATTCCCACTTTCGTGATCTGAATGGAGTAAAAAGTAAAGCCTTGAAAGATCCGCATAAAGGGGATCTTGAATTCCCATCATATATGCAAAATTACCCGCCCAATCTAAACTAGGATCTGGGTGAATAATGTCACCATTTTTGTATTTTAGTCTGTATATAAACGCAGCGATCTCTGGAAGCTTTGCAATAAGGTTTAGGCTATCTTCCAACATCGGTGCCCAATAAGATTCTTTCTTTAAACCTTCATGGTATTGCTTTGAAAATTGAGATTCACGTTGCAAGATTAATACAGCTAGAGTAAATAATGTCATCGGATGTGTATCAGACGGAAGAGCGCGAATGGCATCAAATACGTATTGCGGTACTTTACCTCGCTCCTTCAATTCATATTCAACCTCCAACGCTTGTTCTATTGATGGTATGTCTCCAACTAAGAATAAGTAATAAAGACCCCCAACATAGGGCATATTTGCGTCCTTTGGTTTAGGCAATTTTTCAATGACTTCTGGTATTGTGTAACCTCGAAAGCGTATCCCTTCTGCAGGGTCAACATATGAAATATCGGTTACAAGGCTCTTTACATCCCGCATACCGCCATATACCTGGGCTATCGTCACCTCCCCAACTTTAATATCACCTTTTTCTATTAGTAATTTTTTTACACGTTCACGCCATGCTGGTAATTGATCCTGGATCTTTTCTTTAAGTATCATTAAATTTCCTCCAAATTATATTTTCACCAGATTTTTTAATACCTCAATTGTTTGTTTGACTGCATCTGCAGATTTAATTAATGATTCTTTCTCTTGTTCATCGAGGTTATAAATAATTATCTTTTCGATCCCTTTCCTACCGAGCTGTACAGGAACACCAAAAAACATATCCCATAGACCATATTCCCCTTTCATGTACGCAGAAGCTGGAATAATTAAGTGTTTATCTTTTAGGATCGCCTCAACCATTTGGGCAACTGCAACTGATGGAGCATAATATGCACTTCCGGTTTTAAGTAAGCTAACAATCTCTCCTCCGCCTTTTCTCGTGCGGTTAACAATTGTTTCAAGACGATCAGGCGAAATCACATCCTGCAAGGCCGTACCAGCAATATTCGAATGACGGGTCAGCGGAACCATCTCATCCCCATGTCCACCAAGCACGTAACACTGTACATTTTCAACAGATACCTGCATTTCTTCGGCTACAAATGCGCGCATCCTTGCAGAATCAAGAATCCCAGCTTGTCCAATCACCCGCTCAGGAGGTAAATTGGTTCGCTTCATTGTTAAATAAGCCATCGCATCTAATGGATTGGTGAGAATGATATAAATTGCATCAGGAGATTTTTTTATTGTTTCTAATGCAGCTTTACTAACAATTTCTGCATTTGCACTGAGTAAATCATCCCTGCTCATACCAGGCTTGCGTGGAAGTCCAGCAGTAATCACAATTATATCGGAGCCCGCTGTTGCCTCATAATCATTCGTGCCAATAATTTTCACATCTTTACCAATCACAGGCATCGCTTGTTGTAAATCTAGGGCTTTTCCTTGGGGCATTCCCTCTACGATATCTACCAAAACGATATCAGCGACTTCTCTCTCCGCTAACCAATGTGCTGTAGTTGAACCAGTCATCCCCCCACCAATAATAGAAACCTTAGTATCCATATGTGCCTCCCATATTATTACTACTCTTATATTATGTTTACAGGTAGACTTTCATCAAGTTCCTGAATGAAATGGATAGCTTTCATAGCAGCAGCAGCTCCCATTCCTGCAGATGTGATTACCTGCCGAAAAACTGGATCTCCCGCTTCACCCGCCACAAAAATGCCATTTATCTTCGTTTCATATTGAGCCTCAGTTTTAATATATCCACGTTCATCGAGGTCGAGAGTGTTCTCAAATATCTTTGTATTTGGCTTGTGCCCGATAAAAATAAAAATCCCATCTGTCACTAATTCGCTTGTTTCTTCTGTGATCAGGTTCAATAATCTGACCTTCTCAACATTGTTTTCACCAATAATTTCTGTTACGACACTATTCCAAATGAATTTTACCTTTGGATTCTCATAAACACGATTTTGTAATATTATTCCAGCCCGTAAATTATCTCTTCGATGAATTATGGTGATCGATTTTGCATATCGAGTCAGGAAAAGACTTTCTTCAATCGCACTATCGCCTCCACCAACTACTACAACATTTTTTCCCTTGAAAAACCACCCATCACAGGTTGCACAGTATGAGACGCCTCTACCTGTAAAATCCGTTTCCCCAGGGACATCTAGATGAGTTGCCTGAGCTCCGGTAGCTATAATCAAACTATCAGTTAGATAGACGCTATTATATGAAGTTATTTTTAATGGATGTTGGGCGAAATCCACCTCTATAGCAGTATCGTACTCTATATGAGCACCAAACCTTTCTGCTTGTTTTTGAAATAAATCAATAAGTTCCTGTCCACCAACCCCATCCGGGAAACCAGGGTAATTTTCTACAGTGCTCGTTAATGATACCTGTCCTCCTAATTCCATTCCGGTTAATACTACAGGTTCTAAGTTTGCCCTTGCAGAATATAATGCTGCTGTTAGCCCAGCAGGACCCGAGCCAAGAATTAACACTTTCACTTTTTTTACTTGAGTAGGGTTATCCATGGAGGTATTTTTCAAGGTCAACTCCATATTTTCTTCCTTTCAGTTGAAAAGATATTTTCAGAAATTTTATCTTCGATGTCAATTATATTGGATGCATTATGCCGCAAATAGTTTCACCAAATCTATCATTTTATAAAAATGATCCAGATTAGGATAACAGCGGCTGCGATACGAAAGATCCAACTTAAGGTTACTTGTTCATTGACCCAAGGCTGTACGGATGCCAATAGAAAAGCCGCGAATAAAATGCTGCCAATTCCTTTAGCAATTGACTTTTCAAGCTTTCTAATATTTTCTGACAATTCTGGATCGTGAATACGTATCTCGCCTCTCTCAAGTTTTGAAATCACCGAATCCAATCGTACAGGAAGCAAGATTATTTTTCGTCCAATTTCTCCTGCCTCCTTTACCCAAAAACTCCAATCATGTTTCGCTTCTTCAGTGATTAACTTTTGAGTGAATGGACCCAAGTGTTCAAAAACGTTGATTTGTGGATCTAAACCAATACACATCCCGGATAAAATTCCGATCGCCCTTCCAAGGAAAATTAGATCCTGTGGTAATTGAAAAGGCATATTATATAAAATCTCACGGAATTGATATGCAAAATCATGAACTTCTTCCATGCTGATATTTGACAATTCATCCATACTCTTCCCCCAGAAACGCTTGAACATCTCTGCTTCGGCTTTCTCCAACAGGGAGATATCTGCTCCAGGTAATAAGATACCCAGGATTTGGTATGCTTTGATCACCCTAGATGCGTCTTGGAGTCCGATACCGATCATTAGCTCACGCAAACCATCTCTAAATTCTGGTTTCATCCGTCCAACCATCCCAAAATCTATAAAGGTTAACTTCCATTCAGAAATTGTTATGGTGTGTTCGCCATCTATAGACAATGGCATCACATATAAATTACCAGGATGTGGATCCGCATGAAAGAATCCGTCATCAAATATCTGTTTTAGGTAGGTGTTTAATAATCTCGATGCCACTTCGCTTCTATCTATGCCAGCTGAAGTAATTTCATCATAATCAGTTATTTTGATTCCCCTGACATCCTGCAAGGTCAGGACTTTTTTTGTAGTATGAGTCCAAATTACTTTTGGAACAAGAATGCCTGGTTGTCCGCTAAAATTCATAGCGAATGTTTCTGCATTCCGTCCCTCAGCAAGATAATCAATTTCTTCGTAGAGACTTCGTGAAAATTCAGAAATTAATCCAGTAATATCCACTCTTTTATGAATAGGAGGATAGCGCTTAATCCAACTTCCGACTGTTCGAATCGCTGCCAGATCAGTTGCAATGATTTTCTCAATATTTGGTCTCTGTACTTTTACAACCACCGAATAATCGACTGGATGGATTCCATTATCATTCACATTTAATGGGTTTAATAATTCTGATTGTTCATGTGTCAATTTAATTTTTGCTAGGTGAGCTTGTCCTAATGACGCAGCTGCCAAAGGTATCCGATCAAAGTCAATGTATTTTTCGGTCAATGTAAACCCAAATTCAGTTTCGATGACATTTTTAATATCATCGAAATTTTCCGATGGAACTTCATCCTGTAAACCGGATAATTCTGCAGTTACTTCTTCAGGTAAAACATCCACTCGTACTGATAGGAATTGTCCAACCTTAATTAAGACTCCCCCCATTTCCACGGCTAAATTTCGGTATCTTTTGGCGATCTTCCGATACCGTTCTGAGCGAGTATTGCGGGACCATTTTTTTAATCCAATACTAGGTAAGAGTAGATCCCAAAATACAATGCTAGCGAGGATACGGCTAAAAAATATGATTATCCGTCGATAGCGAGTTCGAAGCATATTGTAAAATCTTTCAAATAATTAACACAGAGCATGTGCATCGATTCAGCAATTGGTCAGTAATGTCATCGAATAATGTCCCCTGCCATCGATCTTGACCAGGTTGATAATGTGCTCCAACGACTAAAAGTTCATAATTTCCATCACTAAGTTCATCTATTATTTCGTCAACGACTAAACCTTGCCTATTTCGGAAATTAATTTCGTTCCTAACTCCAGCATTTTTTAGCTCATTACTAGCTTGGGTCAATATCTTATCTTGCTTTTCTATTCTGTTATTTGCGGATGCATCCGGTTCTTCTACCGTTGATTGCATTCCATCTGATTTTTGGGGGAGAACGTGTAATAATCCAATTTTTGCATCAGAATTAGAAATCCATTCACCACCAAGTTTCATTGTCATACTCGCAGGTGCTTCAGAACCTGTACAAAATAGAACTTTCTCCAATTTTTTCGGAACATTCCGCGCTACTAAAAAGTGGGTATGAAGTTTTCGTGCAAGCTTTTTTGTAGTTGATCCTAATTTTCGATTCAACAAACCCATCTGCCCTCCACCTCCCCCGACTGCAACCAGGTCATATGAATTTTCTAAAGCTTCCGATATTATTTCTTCTATTGGATCACCGTTACGGATTTTTCGATCAATAGGATATATCGAACCAAGTTTTTGATCAATCAAATCCATTGCTGCATGAAGATTTTCTAAATCACTACCTTTTTCGTTAACACCGAGAACAGTAATTTGCGTACTCGTGTGAAATCTCAAATCTATGAACAGATCTGCAGTTTTTATGGAAACGGATGATCCATCAGTACATATCAATAATTTCATGGCTTGCTCCTTCTAAATAATAATCTAAAGAAACTTTTAGTAGTAATTACGAGAAGTATATTTTACCTTGAATATTCATATTCAAAATTAGGTAAGCTTAAAGTTGTTACTCATAAGATTAGTGTGAAGGTATGGGATAATAAATCAAAATGAAAANAAGCTAAAAGATCGGCTCAATCATAAATCTATGAAGCTTATTAANATCTTNCNTTAGCACTATGTGATGAATATAGTTGATCATTTGTGTGGTGATTAAATAAAATTATGCCTGAATTCGATTTTAAATCATTTACTATTCCAGAATCACCCAGCTTTAACGATTTCCCATGGGAATTACCTATCAATGAGTGGCCCAAAGATAGCATTCGTATGGAAGAAGTTCTNCATGGGGTTTCGCGTCATCCGGTTGTTTTTCTGAATCATATGGCTAAATTGTATGTGCTGAAAGAATTACCAAGAAACCTAGCAAAAATCGAGTACGAATTATTAGAAAATATGTATGCGCATCACCTCCCATGTGTTAAACCACTCGGATATGCAACGATTATAAGATCTTCTAGTCAATCCAGCGTTTTATTTACTAAATACCTTGATTCATCTTTACCATTTAGGTCATTATTCATCAATAAGACGGTGAAACAATACCAAGATAGTTTGCTAGATGCTATATCAGGTCTCTTGGTTCAGCTTCATTCTAATGGATTCTATTGGGGAGATTGTTCTCTATCGAATATTCTATTTCGTCGGGATGCTGGCGCACTTCAGGCATATCTTGTTGATGCAGAGACTTCTGAATATCACTTACCTCCACTGTCGCCAGTATTACGCTACCATGACTTGGAAATCATGGAAGAAAATATTACCGGCGANCTTATTGACNTACAAGCGAGCGATACCCTTTCATTTAATTANCCTATTGAGCAGACAGGNCCATATATTCAATTGAAGTATAGAAATCTATGGGAAGAAATCTCAAGGGAAGATATTTTTTCACAAAGTGAGCTTTTTCGAGTAGAAGAGCGCATACGCAAGCTTAATTTCTTAGGATTTTCTGTTAAAGACATCGAATTATTAAAAGTTGATCAAGGTGATATTTTAAAACTGCGCATTTTTGTATCCGATCGTAACTTCCACCGCAATCAATTAATGGAATTAACAGGTCTTTATGCTGAAGAAAAACAAGCTCAACAGATCATAAATGAGATCTTTGAGCTAAAAGCAAAAATGTCACAAACTAACTATCCTGAAATTACTCCGGAAGCAGTTGCATACCAGTGGCTGGAAAATATATATAAGCCAATTCAAGAAAAACTACAAACTTTTGTAGATAATAATCCTGCTGATCTAGGAGCGATTGGCTTTATAGAATTATACTGCCAGTTGCTGGAACATAAATGGTACATGTCCGAACGCGCTCAACATGATGTCGGCCACCAGGCAGCAGTTGAAGATTTCATCCACCAATTTCGATAGATATAAAGTCAGAATTAAGTCCACTGATGTAATTACCGTTTTCAGATTGAATTATTATGAAATTCGTGCTCAGCCTTTGAGAACAAACGAACTTATCCCGTGGTATCACCCGGCTTAAACTCTCATGTTAAATATAAATCCGTTATCGAGAAACGGGAATTTTTTTCTAGCTTCACTATTTTCAAATACAGTCACAAGTTCGACGTCATCCTTAGCCTTACTGATGGAAGTATCTCCGGCATAGGATATTCCAGGGATTTTGAATTTCGCCTTGCAACTCAGGGATCTATTAAGGTCGATAGCATGGGTAAGATTCGAATCAATTGTTTGTTTTCTGTACCCCTGTGTTAGCATATACTCGGCGGTTACAAAGTCAGTAATTATTTTGTTGATGAATGTTTGAATAATTAATGCTTTTATCAATTATATTCTTATTTAATCCGTAATAAAATCTTGAAATCTGAATCATACTCATTTTTTTCGCTGCGTTTATTTTCTTCGCACCAAACCATATTCCATGAGCTTGCCTCAATCTCAGGAAAATATGTATCAGCATTCACCACTGTATGAATATTAGTAAGATATATTTTGTCAGCCATGTCTATAGATTGGCGAAATATGTCTCCACCACCGATGATAAAAACTTCGCTTTCGTTATTCTTTTCAACTACACTGAGCGCTTCTTCAATTGATTTAACAATGATGCATCCATTGGGGTGATAATTTGGATTATGGGTAACAATAATCATTGTCCTTCCTGGTAGCGGTTTACCAATTGTCTCATATGTTTTCCGTCCCATAATAAGATGGTGNCCCATGGTAATTGATTTGAANCGTTTTAAATCCGATTTTAATCGCCAAGGCAANCCATTGTCCTTACCGATTCCACCTTTTTCGTCCAAAGCTGCGATAATGGAAATGATCAAATAGAAATCTCCGCTTTAATGTGTGGATGGCTTTGATAATTGATCAGGTTAAAATCCTCATATTTAAAGGCGTAAATTGAAGTGATATCTGGATTTAGCTCCATCGTGGGAAGCGGAAAAGGTTCACGGGATAACTGGATTTTTGCTTGTTCCAAATGATTTGTATACAGATGGGTGTCACCTAAATTTTGAACTAATTCTCCTACCTGTAAATTACAAACTTGGGCGACCATCATTGTGAGCAAGGCATACGAAGAAATATTAAATGGAACCCCGAGGAATACATCAGCTGATCGCTGATAGAATTGGCAGGACAGTTTTCCATCACCAACATAAAACTGAAATAATAAGTGACATGGTGGTAGAGCCATTTTATCAATCTCCCCAACATTCCAGGCACTCACAATCAAGCGCCTTGAATATGGTTCCGTTTTTATTTGATCAATCACCTGACTGATTTGATCAATTACAGTTCCTTTATCAGTTTTCCATTTTCTCCACTGAACACCATAAACCGGACCCAACTCGCCATGTTCATCTGCCCATTCATCCCAAATACTAACACCATGCTCTTGGAGATATTTAATATTACTTTCGCCTCTTAAAAACCATAATAGCTCGTAAATCACAGATTTNATGTGGAGTCGCTTGGTGGTAAGTAATGGGAAGCCATCNTTAAGATTAAACCGCATTTGATATCCAAAAGTTGATAAAGTCCCAGTACCTGTCCGGTCTTGTTTTTGTATANCNTTGTCAAAAATATATTGTAGTAAATCAAGGTATTGTTTCATCTGGTAAATCTCTGCTATAACCCGATTTGAATTATGATTCCAATAATTCTCTAGTCTTCTTGATATCTACCTGCACTTGGTGGATTAATTCCTCAACAGATTGAAAGCGTTGTTCCCCTCTTAACCTGGAAATAAATCGTAATGCAATATCTTCATTATATAAATTATCAGAAAAATCGAGTATGTGAGCTTCAATATGCCTTTTTGGGTCAGAACTAATAAATGTTGGACGTGTACCAATATTTACTGCCGCATTCCAAACTTTTTTCTTTATTCCTACTTTACAAGCATAGACACCTGTTCCTGGAATAAGTTTTTCCATACTTGTTTCAATATTTGCAGTAGGAATACCAATTCCTTTTCCCCTACCATCCCCATGGATAACTTCACCTGAAATTTGATAAGGTCTGCCGAGCATTTTCCATGCTTGTTCTACATATCCTTCCAAAAGCAAATTTCGTATTAAAGAGGAAGATATTGTCATCCCATCGGATGTAATAGATTTGATAATATTTACTTCATAGTGAAGTTCACTTCCAAGTATTTTTAAATAATTAACATTCCCTTCTCGGTCTTTACCAAGAGCGAAATCATTTCCAGCCAATATTTTTTGGAAATCAAGATGTTCTTTTAAATAAAGAACAAACTCTCTTGCACTTGTTTGCGATAATTTAACTGAGAAAGGATGGATAACTGCGATATCAATTCCAAGGCCATTAAGAAGTTTTATTTTTTCTGCCGGTGTAGTTAAATAAAATGAACCCTTTCTACGTCCTAGAACAGAGGTCGGATGGGGGTGAAATGTTAGAACTGCAGATTTTGCCCCTGCCTGATGGGCACACTGGTTCAGCTCTTGAATAAGTTGTTGGTGACCAAGATGCACACCATCGAATGAACCAATGGCCAACCAGGTATTCTGAATATAGACACCATCTAAGGATGAATATTTCTGCACCATAGATGTCGTCAATATGTTATGAAAAAAATACCTTACGAGGCTGCCATTCATTGGTTGCTTCATCTAATTCCATTAAAGCAACCAGATCACCTTGTTGGCTGATACCTCTTACCCAACCCTTATCTTCACCTATAGCAGAGATGCGATGACCGTGGCGGATCAACTCAACCTGGTCTCCATCTAATTCAATCATCGGCCAATCACCTAATGCTTCAGCTGCAGGGATTAAGAATTTGTACCAATCCCCAACATGAAATGCTTCTTCTAAGCGCCGTAAAGCTACAGCATCACGTAACGTAAAGCGTCCACTCTTAGTTCGCCTTAATCCGACCAGATGTGCTCCACATCCCAATGCTGCCCCCAAATCATTTGCTAGAGATCTGACGTAGGTGCCGGAAGAGCAGAATACATCAATCACTGCTTCAGGTGGATTCCACTCCAAAAGTTCCAAACTATACACATGAATTGTCCTTGGTTGCAACTCTACCTCTTCGCCCTCACGTGCCCTTTCATATGCTTTGCGTCCCTGGACTTTGATTGCGGAATACGGAGGAGGTACTTGTTGTATTTCACCAACAAATTGCTTCAAGGCTTCCTCAAATTGCTCTTCGGTGATGTGTTCCACGGATCCTGAGGAAGTAATTCTACCCTCTGCGTCAAAAGTATCTGTAGTACTGCCTAAATGTACCGTTGCTTGATACCTTTTATCTGATGCAGATACATACTCACTTAATCGAACTGCAGGACCAATAAGCACGACGAGTACTCCCGAAGCTCTAGGATCTAATGTTCCGGTATGCCCTGCTCGATGGATATTGGTGCCGCGGCGAATAACCTGTACAACATCATGCGATGTCATTCCCACTGGTTTATCTACTACTAAAACACCAGATACTGCATTTTTTAATTTATCTTCGTAAGATTTATTCATAGACCATCCCTGTAAAAAATTAATAAATTACTCGTACTCCTTGGCGGAATCTATTTGTTTCATATACATTCTAGTATCATTAAGGACTTCGTTTAATATTAAATCTAATTTTCCTTTTACATCTGCACCAGCTGCGGCTTTGTGCCCCCCTCCCCCATACTTTTGGGCTATCTCTGAAACATCTAAATTTGTTTGGAGACTCCCACACAATCGCCAGCTTATTTTAACATATCCCTGTGTTTGTTCAGTTAGAATAATTGCAATTTTTGCTCCTTCGATTGCCGACAATACTTTTACGAGATCAGCATCATCTCTATACTGGTAATTTGCATTTCTCCTGTCTTCTAACGAAAGTGTTGTCCAGACCAAACCATTTTCCATCTTAAGCTTTGAAAGACCCGCTGCCCAATACCGAGTAGCAGAGTATGATTGTTCAACGATAGTTTTTTGATAAATTTCTGCCAGGTTTCCACCTAATTCCATCAGCTGCGCAGTGATTTTGAGCGTTTTTGGATTGACATTAGTCGTTCGGAACCCGATCGTATCCGTGATAATTCCCGCTAGCAATGCATTTGCAATCGGTGGTGTAATATTCATGTCGAAGTAAGGTAAATACTCTGCAATAATTTCTGCAGTAGCAACTGCCTCACTTTCAATAAGATTGTTTTTCGCAAAATAAGTATTGGTTTTGTGGTGGTCTATATTAAGATCCGGGGTTCCATAACCTGTTAAAACAGAGTTTGTTCTCAAGAGATCAGAAGAATCTACAACGATAATGTAATCAAAATTTCCTACAGGTTTTGTAATTATTAACTCACTGCCAGATAAAAATTTGAAATTTTCTGGTATGCCATCACTTATCACCATTTGAACTTCTTTTCCATGATTAATCAGTGATAGCCCAATCCCCAATAAAGAACCAATGGCATCACCATCCGGGCGAAGATGAGAAACAACTAAAATATTCCTGGTCTTTTTTAACTGACTGTTTATCGTTGAAATCAATCCATAATCGAGATCCATGTGGGGTTATTTTCCTTTTTTCTTGTTGATTTTCTCTACCCCGTCATAAGAATGATGAATTGATTGAATTAACCGTTCTATCTTATCAGCATGTTCCAAGGTGGGATCCCAATGAAATCTCAAGCGAGGAAATATTCGTAGATCCATCCGATGAGCCAATTCGGATCTTAAATATCCGTGAGCGTGGTTTAAGGCATTAATTACTTCTTGTGAATGTGATGATCCTTCAATGGTGCAAACAAATATTTCTGCAAATGCCAATTCGCGATCTACTTCCACATCAGTAATAGTGACTCCCCTTAAACGAGGATCACTGCTTTCCATTAATAATATCTCTGAAAGCTCTTCCCTGATCCGCTCTGATATTTTGGTCGTTCTAGTTTTCGATACCAATCAAGCCTCTCGAATTCTCAGGCAGCTGCCACTTTCTCAACCATAACGCATTCGATGCGATCACCTTCCAGGAAATCCGAAAAATTACGAATAGAAATTCCGCATTCAAATCCCTGTCGTAAATCCTTAACATCTTCCTGTANATGTTTTAATGTTATGATATCTCCACTTGCAACTACTTCNCCGCCTCGAATTACTTTTGCCCTTGAATTTCGCCGGATCTCCCCATCAATAATATAACANCCTGCAATATTCCCAACCTTGGATATACGAAATACCCTGCGAACATCAGCGTGTCCTAAAACTGTCTCTTTTTCCACCGGTTCAAGCATACCATTTAAGGCTTTTTCTATATCTTCAATCATCCGGTAGATTATTTCATACAGCCTAATGGAGACTCCTTCCTTTTCAGCTAATCGCCGGCCAGATGCATCAGCCTGAACATTAAATCCAATAATTACAGCATTGGAAGCTGATGCCAACATTACATCATTTTCAGTGATATTACCTGTTTCAGCATGGAGTATGTTTACGCTCAGNTCTTCTGTACATAAATCTTTGAGCGATGACATAATTGGCTCTAATGAACCTTGGACATCAGCTTTAATAATTAATCTTAATTCAGGAACGACACCGGCTTTGAATTGATCGAAAAGTTGTTCAAGGGTTATTTGAGCTTTTTTTGTACTAGTGTCTTTTTCTTCAGCCTTTGATTTTTCCGTAATAATCACTCTCGCATCACGTTCGGATGGAACTACCTGAAATAAATCTCCAGCCTGTGGTACTTCATTTAATCCCATAACAGATACAGGTGTAGAAGGACCAGCTTTTCGAATCCGACGACCTCGAAAATCAAATAGTGCTTTTAGCTTTCCATATGCATTACCAACAACTGCCACGTCACCAACTTCGAGTGTGCCATTTTGAACTAATAACGTAGCCATCGAGCCTTTTGCACGGTCTAATTCTGCTTCTATAACAGTCCCGATAACAACTCCGTTTGGATTGGCATGTATATCCATATTATCGGCAACAAGAATTATCGCTTCAAGCAGGTCATCCAGACCTTCCCTCCGTTTCGCAGATAATGGAACAACAATGGTGTCCCCATCCCAATCATCAGGAACCAAACCGACCTCAGCAAGTTGCTGTCGAACTCGATCGGGGTCGGCATTTGCCTTGTCAATCTTGTTCATTGCAACAATGATAGGAACTTTTGCAGCCTTCGCATGTGCAATGGCTTCTTTCGTTTGAGGCATGACCCCATCATCCGCAGCTATTACAAGGATAACAATATCTGCACCCTGAGCTCCTCGTGCCCGCATTGCGGTAAATGCAGCGTGACCAGGGGTATCCAAGAAGGTGATTAATCGACCATTATGCTCAGCCTGATAAGCACCAATGTGTTGTGTAATTCCACCAACCTCACCCTCTGCCACGTTTGTTTCACGAATTGCATCCAGTAGAGTGGTTTTTCCATGATCAACATGACCCAGGATCGTTACAACAGGAGGTCTATCTTCCAAATTATCAACAGATTCTTTGGCGATGACTTTCCTCCATTGGGGGATTTCACCAAAATCATGCTCATCCACCTTCGGGTTTTCGGGAATGGCTTCAAACCCCAACTCNGCGGCAACAATAGCAGCACTATCAAAATCAATTTGTTGATTAATACTAGCCATAACCCCATTCGACATCAATGCTTTAATCACATCGATGGGACTGGTTTGCATGGTCTGAGCCAGCTCCCGCACAGTTATGCTTGCAGGTATTTCAATTTTCTTTAAATTATGACCATTATCNCTCATATGGTACCTCTNTANATTTATTATTGTATTCCTTATGAGCGGGTGAATCGATTATCACTCGTTCACGAAGATTTCTTAGTCTGGTATAGATAAGCCAAATGTGGTTAGCTGTTCGCGTTCTTCAGACGTTAATTCAACTTTTAGCGCACCTGCTAACGCTCCCTTTAATCCACGTTCCCAACATGAACGTTGCTGATGAAGATAAGCACCNCTTCCAGCCATTTTTCCCGTCGAATCAATCACAACTCCGTGNNGGGTACGGACAACTCTTATCAATGAGCGTTTNGGCAATACTTCCCTGCAGGCTACACAAGTTCGTTGGGGAATATGCCTTCTCTTACCAGCTTTTCGAGACACAGAACCTTCTTTGCCTAGTCTAAAAGTTCCAGTCGTCTTCCCAATCACCACCTCGTTTCCGTTTTCGCTTTACCAAGGTGATATCCCGATCGGGATCATATACAACTTCCACGAATTTTTTCTTCTTTTTCTTTTTCTTCTTCCCTTTTTGATCGAGATCTTCTTCTTCCTCTTCTTCGTCAGTGTCGACAATCACAAGGGCATCTGGCCGCAAAGTAAAGATCTCGTTAAAATCAAGCGGTTTCTCGCCTTCATCTACAGCTTCGCCGCTTGCAACCGCAGCTAATTCCTCTCCAACAGCTTCAGCAACCACCTCACCAACAACACTAACTTCTTCTGTTATCTCAGTAGCTTTTTCAATTTCTATTTGTGCTTCTGCCTCTAATCGTTCAGCAGCCCCTTCAGGGACTTGGGTATCCAGTAAGGCTTGAGTTATAACCTCTTCAGGTATCTCAGCTTCGATNTGTTCAACAGTTTCCATTTCTTCAACTGTAGGTTGAGGTACAGGATAGGTGATACTCGCCAGCTTTTCTTTTATTTCATCCATCGCTTTTGGACCAATTCCACTGATTCCTAGGACAGCATCTTCGTCCAAGGCCAGTTGGAACATCAAGTCACCAACCGTCTGATAACCTGATGGACCAAGCAAATCGTAAACTCGTTCAGTAAGAGCTAAATCTTCAAGCGTCATCGTAAATGCAGGTTCTGGGATTAATGCCCGGGTATCTTTCCTGCGCTGTTCGTCTGCCAATTTTTCTGCAGTTCGGCGGTGGATTAGGCCCCGCTCCACTCTATCAACAAACTGACTCATAAATTGGTATTCTTCAGGAGTTATTGGTCGTCCTTCGGCTTTCTTTCCTAAAATGAGCTCAACTCTGGGGGTATTTTCTGTCTCAAGCTCGGCCATGGCTGCAAATTCTACATCACTTTGTAGGCGATGGATCGCGTCACCAGCAGCTTCGAGCAGNGACTTAATATCTATCCTCCATCCAGTTAACTTCGCAGCCAATCGCGCATTTTGNCCATCTCGACCGATTGCCAGGCTGAGCTGATCTTCCATAACAACCACAGTGGCAGTCTTTGTGCCTTTGGCGTGTTCATTCAAATACACACCTGTCACACGAGCTGGGCTGAGTGCTTTNGCAATATAAGCAGATGGATCTGAATCAAACTCGATTACATCGATCTTTTCATCATTCAACTCACGGACAATGGCTTGAATCCNTACGCCTCTGATACCGACACAAGCACCAACAGGATCAACTGCTGGCTGCAAAGCAGCAACCGCTACTTTCGACCTCTGTCCTGGTTCTCGCGCAATGGATCTTATCTCCACCAGGCCATGATAAATCTCAGGAACTTCGTTTTCTAACAAACAACGTAGAAAATTACGGTGAGAGCGGGATAAAATGATCTGCGGTCCACGTGGGGTTTGTTTTACCTCTAATAAGAGGGATTGAACCCTGTCGTGCACCCTGAAATGCTCGCCATTGATCTGTTGGTTTCTTGGTAATACTCCTTCTGCTTTCATATCTAAGCCGAGTGTTACCTGCTGTGGCGCGACTGCCTGTACCACTCCACTCACAATATCACCAACCTGTTTCGCATAATATTTCATTTGCGAATCACGTTCTGCTTCACGTATTCGTTGTTGGATAACCTGCCTTGCTGTTTGTGCAGCCACTCGACCAAAATTACTTGGAGTAGATTCCACAACAACCATTCCACCAAGCTCAGTGTTAGGATCGATTTCGAGCGCTTTTTCTAGTAACACCTCAGTCCGTTCGTCCTGAACAGAATCAACCACCTCTTTTTCAGCAAAAACGGTGACCTGTCCCGTTTCCGGGTCAATTTTTGCTTCAACCAATTGAGCAGTCGATGCATTAACTGCCCGTCGATAGGCTGAAACCATGGCAGCTTCGAGTGCTTCAAGGATAACCTCTTTAGGCAGTCCTTTTTCCTCGAGTACCTCATTAAATGCCAACATGAATTCGTTTTTCATTGCTAATTAATCTCCGTACACAAAACTCAAAGGGATTGGCTTTATACGCAAGAAAAGTGGGGGTTGCCCACTTTTCCACGGCGCTATACACTAAATACCTTTACAATATTTATTTTAACACGGAAACGAATGGAATGCAAGGATGTATATTAACTTCAAATATGTAATTATTTATATCATAACCTCCAAATGAAATGTGCTTCTTGCACCATCGATCTCCAGTTTTCATTTTCCTGATATGGGCATGGATACGGATCATCAAATTCATTACCTAACATGGCAGAGGTAACCGCGAGACTACAAATCTTACCAGCTTTAAGGTCATATCCCCCTTCAAGGAATAATGCAATTCTGCCAGCACAATTTTGATCCGCCCAATTGCATAATTTATTGACCAATTTCCCATATCCTTTACCAGTTAATAACAAATGCCCTAATGGGTCAAGCCAATGAGGATCATATCCATAACTCACGAGAAGCATCTGTGGTTGTTTCTGATCCAGGAGGGGTAAGATCAGCTCATCCATGATGGTCATGAATGCAACATCACCCGACCCTGGTAATAGTGGGAAGTTGGCTGTCCAACCTTTTCCACTCCCTGAACCGATATCGTCCACACCTCCCGTTCCAGGATAAAATGGTGATTGGTGTGTAGAGACATAAAAAACATCATCACGTGCCCAAAATATTTCCTGAGTCCCATTTCCATGGTGCAAATCCAGGTCAATAATTGCCAATCGCTCAACCTGGAATTTCCTGATTAAATACTCAGCTGCAATCGCGATATTATTGAGTAAACAAAAGCCCATCCCCTGGCCTCGCATTGCATGGTGTCCGGGTGGACGGGTTAATGCAAATCCACGCCTCGACTTTCCTTCCCAGACTGATGATGCTATCGCTACAGCTCCGCCAGCTGATAGTCGAGCAAGCCTCCAACTATCAATTGTGGTGTAAGTATCTGGATCAAGGTGACCGGACCTTCTGCAGGTCATTTCAAGTAAGTTCAAGTATGCAAGCGAATGTATCGATTGGATTAAATCATCATCAATGGAAACAGCTGATAGCTTGGAATATCCATCCCAAAATCCATATTCCCCAAGAGCAGTTTTAATTATCTCAACACGTTCAGGCTTTTCGGGATGTCCGCGTTCATAATGATCAGCATGCCCCTCAGGGTAAAAATAAACGATTTCTTCCCTGATATCTTCCTTGATTTCTTTCATGTTATTGTAAATAGTTGAAAAACAAAACCAGTATTTGACTATACGTATTTGAGGTAATTTGTACTCATCTTGGAAATATCGGAGTAATATCCTCGATATTCCTCAGGCAACAATACTGCCAGTTGAAACATAATTTCATCAATCATATCTATCCGGAGATCTTTATTTGGCTTACCTTCAGCGAATGATAATTTGAACATTTTCCCAACCCTGATATGGAAATCGGTTCTTTTTAACCGATTAAGATTTTCCTGTATTTTCTCCCCCCCATAATATATCAGGGGTAATATCGGCGCATTACTCAGGTGTGCCAACATCACTATTCCCGGCAATCCTCGCTGTAATTTTCCATCTCCGCTCCGTGTGCCTTCTGGTGCAATTGCCAGGATTTTACCCTGCTTGAGGGCTTCCAATGCACTCCGAATTGCATTCGCGTCTGCTTCTCCCCGTTGAACTGGTATACCATCCCACAAGGTGAACAGGAAACCCATAACGGGATTATCCCANGTTTCCGCTTTTACGAATCCAGTTATCTTACGGGGTTGTAGATGGGTATAAACCACTGGTACTTCAATAAAATTNATATGGTTACTGGCAATTATAAATGGACCGTGGTCAGGAACATTGCAAAGTTGGCTATCATCGACCTTGCAGAGAATCCGTGTTATAGATTTAATGGACAGTGTGACAACAGAATAGGTAAAGCCCATAGATCCCATCACCCACAAAGGATTTTAATCGGCTGTTGAATCAGCTCGATCATCAGTTCCTTGCCAGCTACACAGATGGTTTCTCCATCTGCATGCGTAGGTAAGACTCCATCCATAGCTAGCACATGGATATTCGTCGCGTTTCCAGTTTTAACTTGTGGATGGGAAGCCTGGGTACCATTCATAAACTTCGGTATTAATTTTAAGATTCCAAATCTGCTTACCTGACCAGCAATACACAGATCTAATAAACCATCATCCGTATGAGCTTCCGGAGCCATCATAAAGCCCCCACCCATCCTTCTTCCATTCATGATAGACACCATCAAAGCCGGTTGATCTAGAGCTTGATTATCATACTCAATACGCAAGGTCGGTGCATGGAAATATAAAAAGATCGTTTTTAACGCCGCCACAACATAATTTATAAAACCGTGCAAATGAGTTAGTTTCGCAGCTTCAAATCCTACAACAGCGTCGAAACCAATCCCGACACCATTACCAAAATATCGGCCTTGAGGGTAATCTCCTCCCTTGATAAAACCAACATCTACCAATCGAGCCTGATTTCTTTGAATAATTTCGAAGCCAGCTTGTATACCTGCTGGAATATTAAAACCGAATGCAAAATCGTTTCCTCGTCCAACACCGATAATCCCCATGGTGAAATCCCTAAAATCCTGGTTATAAGCTCGCATCAGGCCATTTAAAACTTCGTTGGATGTACCATCACCCCCAACGGAGATCACATACGAAGCGCTACCTGCTGCAGCTTGTTGGGCTAGGTCAATCGCGTGCTTAGGATATTCTGTGCAGATGATCTCATACTCAAGGTTCAGGCTCTTTGACAGACGATCAATTTCAGGCAGAGCAAGCTTACCTGCTCCACGTCCGGCAGTCGGATTAACAATAAATATATATTTTTTTTCCATTATGGGCATAGCTCCGGAAGATTAGAATATCCAAACACTAAAACAGGACTGTTTGCAATCTGATTGATGGTCCCAGTAGTACGGTAGCATGTATCTAATTCAGCCTGAGACCACACCAGGTCATAAGTTACCCAATAAAATGATCCTTTATTGGTGCTGAATATTACCATAAAGTTTGTAGGCATTGCTAACGTTTCAATGATCGTCCCCTGAACGCATAAGGTCTTCCCAACGTCTGCCAGCGTGATCGTTAAGGCATCCCGACAGCCTGAGTCTGATGCAGGAGTCACAGTGGCTGGTATTTGGGTTGGAGTAGCTAGTATTTCAACAATTTGCGTATTGGTTGGTCGGGATGTAGGAATTCGTGTTGAGGTACTGGTTGGTTTTCTTGGAGTTTCAGTTATGGATACCGCTGTTGGCATAATCTGTTGCGTGGAGGTCGGCAAAGTACTTTTTATGCTGGATAGGCTTCTCTCAAGCATATTACGTCCAGCACCTAATAGCAAGTATAAAATCAAGCAAATGATTACAAACCCAATAATGACACCACCGATTAGTTTGTAATTTATTTGATGGATTATACTTTCTTCAGCCGGTTCTACCTCGCTCGATGCCAGCAAGTCTGATCGTAAAGTATTGACCATTTCACTCGATGAAGATTGATCGGTTTTATTTGGAACTATTTCATCGTTAAAATAATCAAAAGGATCGCGATCATCCAGACTCATGGGGATATTGCCATTCTTTACCAATATTTATCGACATGCCTTAAGTATAGCATTAATCTTCCAACAAGAAAAAAAGCCTGCGAGTGTTTCCACTCGCAGGCCTTCTCTTTATGATGCTTCTAAACCAACGACTTGATCAAACTCTAAAGGATTAGAAGTTAGTGTAGTGTTATTGCTGGTGTGTCGTATACCTCGGCAATATCTTAACGATTTGGAATTGGATCAAAACTTCCGTTATGAAGAATCACTGGCAGGTAATGCACCATCGGTAGAACGACTACTTCTGCAGTGAAGGTATCACAGTCAGCCACGTTGCATGCTTCCAAGGTTACCGCAAAGGTTCCAAAGGTTGCATATGTATGGAAGACAGGCTCAGCTGTGGGTACTGTCATGGTGATGCCATCACCAAAGTCCCAATTGTACTCGTCCGCAGCAGGATTGCCTGGCTCACTGGTATTGGTGAAGACCATTACATCTCCAACCGTTACCGGTGAGGTGGAGGTAAAGGATGCAACCGGAGCAGTTGGGGCTACAACATTCATGGTTACAGGAATCTCGAACTTATTGTCATCTGTCTTTACAATAAGATTCGCTGATACAGAAGTACCGACAGTGTAGGTAATTGAGTCAAAGGTAACATCAATCATCGTAAAGTTGTCAGCAGCAACTGTACCAGTTATCGGACTCTCGAATAACCATGGTACGTCCGCGCTTCCACCACCTGTTGCAAAACCGGTGCTATCTACTTCG
>Ga0031656_10000100_pt1 | contig 23247 bp, 23 predicted proteins | sample FrelakmetDIP11DI_FD_55080 | JGI IMG/M metagenome (GOLD analysis project Ga0031656, IMG submission 55080) | Freshwater lake sediment microbial communities from the University of Notre Dame, USA, for methane emissions studies - DIP11 DI | ecosystem: Environmental > Aquatic > Freshwater > Lake >... | reverse complement strand
GGATTCGAACCTGTGACCCCTGCCTTCGGAGGGCAGTACTCTATCCAACTGAGCTACGGGCGCGCGGCCGGACCCCCGGGAAAGGGGGCGGAATCATAGCCTTGACGTCGGGTGACGTCCATTTGCAGGGGCACGCCGGCCCGGGCCACGAGGTATAATTCGCGCCCTGATTTGCGCCTGATATCCGGGGTTCCTCGTGAGCGCTTCGCACGACCGTAAGTTCTTCGACACCTTCATGCTGGTGCTGGGCATCCTGCTCGGCGTGACGATCGGCCTGATCATCCTCGCGAGGATCATCGCGGGTCAGACTTCCGGCGCGCACAGGATGACCGACCCCGTCTACGAGCGGGAAGTGCTGGGACGCATCGCGCCGGTGGGCCGTGTCGCGGTAGCCGGCCAGGACAACTCGGCGCTCGCCGAGCCGGCGGCGGCCGAGCCGGTAGCCGCAGCCGAAGATCTTCCGGGCGAGACGGTCTACAACCAGGCGTGCGTTGCCTGCCATGGGGCCGGAATCGCGGGAGCNCCGAAGNTCGGTGACAAGGCCGCCTGGGCGCCGCGCATCGCACAGGGAGCCGAGACGCTGCACACGCACGCGGTGCAGGGCTACCAGGGCAAGGCAGGCTACATGCCGCCGAAGGGCGGTCGCACCGACCTCTCCGACCAGTCCGTCATCAACGCGGTCGACTACATCGTCGCAGCGGCCAAGTGACCTGGTGCGTGCGGGACGACTCGACGCCCTGCACCGTCGTCACTCTTCAGTCTGGCGGAAATCCACTCCGAGCGAGCGCAGCTTGCGATAGAGGTGCGTGCGCTCCATGCCCACGCGTTTCGCGAGCTGGCCAACCTTGCCGTTGCACAGCTGCAGCTGCTGAGTGAGGTAGGCGCGCTCGAAGTGCTCGCGGGCCTCGCGCAGCGGCAGCGCGAGCAGGTCCTGCTTCACCAGCGGCTCGTCTACCGTGGTCTGTGCGGCGAACTCACTTTCGATCTCCGCCAGCGCAACCTCATCGGGTCCGCCGCGAACCAGGGCGCGGTGCACCAGGTTCTTGAGCTCCCGGATGTTGCCGGGCCAGGGGTAGTTGCGCAGGCGGTTCTGTGCCGCAACGCTGAAGCGACGGAACTGCAGGCGCTGGTCGTCGACGAGGCGATCGACGTAGTAGCGCAGCAGCTCGGGGACATCCTCCGCATAGTCGCGAAGCGGCGGCACACGGAGCATGAACACGTTCACGTGCGCCAGCAGGTCGGGCCGGAAGGGCTCGGCACCTCGTGACTCGAACCCCGGCTGCGCCGAGGAAATCACGCGTGCGCTGAACGGCACACGGGTTACGCCCCCGGCGCGCTGGAAGCTGCCGGTGTCGAGCACCGCGAACAGCAGCTTCTGGGCCGTCGTGGGCAGGTCGCCGAGCTCGTTGATGAAAAGCACGCCACGCTCCGCCTGCTCGAACAGGCCCTTGCGTATCGATCCTCCTTCCTCCGAGCCGCACAGCGCTACTTCAGGGGTTGTACCCGACAGCGCCGCGGCGACCACGGTCACGAACGGACCACTGGAGGTCGGGCCCAGCGAGTGAATGTAGCGCGCAAAGGCTTCGCGGCCCGAGCCGGGCTCCCCGAGAATCAGCACCGGCGCGTCGTGCGGCGCGAGTTGCTTGGCCTGCTCGCGCAGGTCCCGCATCAGCCGGCTGCGTCCGACCGGCGCGAGCAGCGGTGGCAGCACGCTGCGTGCGGCAACCCGTCGACTGCGGCTCTGGTCGATCGCACCGCGCACTGTACGAAGGAGCTTGGCCAGCGACAGCGGCTTCTCGACATAGTCGACCGCGCCGAGCCTCGTCGCCTCGACCGCGGTCTCGACCGTGCCGTGGCCAGACATCATCACCACCGGCGCGGACACGGAGTGGTTGCGCTGCCACTCCCGCAGCAGGCTTATGCCATCGGTGTCGGGCATCCAGATGTCGAGCAGCACAAGATCGGGCGGCTGGCGGACACAGGATGCGCGCGCCTCCGCCGCGTTCGACGCGACCTCCACGGCGTAGCCTTCCTCCGAAAGGATCTCCTGCACGAGGTCGCGGATGTCGGCCTCGTCGTCCACCACCAGTATCCGCGAGTTGCTCATGCACGCTCCCTTCGGGGCTCCTGCCGCATCGTGTCCCGTCGACCGGGCTCGCCGCGGGTCGTCCCGCCGAGCGGCAACACGGCCCTCACGCGGGCCCCGCCCTCGGTCCGATTATCCGCTTCTGCGTGTCCACCGTGCTCCTCTACGATCTTTCGCACGATCGCGAGCCCCAGCCCCGTTCCGCGCGCCTTGGTCGTAACGTACGGATCGAAGAGCTGTCCGAACAGCTCGCGCTGGAATCCCGGGCCATTATCCTCCACCGTGAGTTCTGCGACCGCATCACCACCGCGCTCGGCAAGCCGCGTCGAGACCGCGATCGCGCCGGCCGCTCGACCTTCGAGCGCCTCGACGGCGTTGGTGAGCAGGTTGTGCAGCAGCTGGCGCAGACGGCCACGGTCGGCGACCACGCCCGTGAGCGCGGGATCGAGTCGCACCTCGAGCCTCACGCCACGGCCAGCGACTTGCGCCCGATACAGGTCGGTGATCTCGGTGACGAGCTGGTTCAGGTTCACCTCGCCCATCTCGAAGCGTGGCGCACGCGCGTACTCGCTGAAGGCGTTGACCATCTCCTTCATCGCTTCGACCTGCTGGACGATGGTCTCGGTGCTCCTGTCCAGCAGTTGAGCGTCCCGCTCGCTCATCGATGGCATCAGCTTGTGGCGCATGCGCTCGGCAGACAGCCGGATGGGCGTGAGCGGGTTCTTGATCTCGTGCGCGAGTCGGCGGGCCACCTCGCCCCACGCTGCTTCGCGCTGGGCCTGCAGCATCCCGGTGATGTCGTCGAACACCAGCACATAGCCGCCCGGCGCACCGCCGTCCCCCGGCAGCGGCGTACAGGCGCACATGATCACTCGGCGGTCCGCTGCAGTCGCAAAGGAAAACTGCTCGCGCCATTCTGTCTCGCCGGCGGCCAGATGGCTGCGGCATGCCTCGCTGAACTGGCTCAACAGGCCGTCGGGCGTGCCCTTGCCCACGAAAGGCTGCCCGACTGCGCTGTCGAGTTCCTCGCCCAGGATCCCGGCCGCGGCACGATTGGTGGTGCGCACGCGCAGGTCGCGTTCGAGCACGATCACGCCGGTGGAGAGGCTTGCAAGCACCGCTGCGAGGTTGGCGCGTTCCGTCTCGGCTGCGGCCTGGGCGCGCTGCTGATCCTCACGCGCGCGCCGCAGCCGCCTGGTCATGTCGTTGAACGAGTGGACGAGAAAGCCCATTTCGTCGTGCGAGGTCAGCGGAAGACGCGTGTCGAGGTCGCCCTGTGCGACCGCGCGGGTTCCTTTCACGAGGTCCTGAATCGGCTGCACGAGCCGCTGCGCCGTGAAGATCGCGCCATACCAGGCGGCGAGCAGCGAAAGCAGCAGCACCACGGTGAGCGTCAGGATGAAGCTCGCCTTGAGGGGCTTTCGCAGATAGTCCTTCTCGCCGAACTGCTGGTAGGCCGCCTGCACAGTGTCGGCCAGCGCGCCGAGCCGCTCGGCGACCGGGTAGATCGCCTGTACCACCTGCCGCCCGCGTCCCGCGCCGTCGTCACCCGTGGGCACGGCGGTACGGATCAGGTAGCCGCCCTCGGCGAGCGGCTCGAGGCTCACGAACGGCCGCCCCTGGCGGGCCTGCAGCAGCACCTCGCCCGGCAGCTCGTCGGGCACGACGTCGCTCGAGAGACCTTGCTCATCGCGAGGATCGAGCCGCTGTCGGTGGCGACCACGATCTCGATCGCCCCGGCCTGCCGGCGCAGCATTTCGAGCAGCCCCGGCATGGAGTCGCCGCTCACCGAGATTTCGTCGGCAATCATCTCGGTCGCGGCGAGGTGATCACGCATGCGCGTCTCGAGCGCCGAACGTGACAGCACCAGTGCGTCGTCGAGGCTCGCGCGGATCTCGGCGTTGAACCAGCTGTCGATGCCGCGGCTCAGGAACTGCACCGCGAAGAAGTACACGAGCAGGATCGGCAGTGTCGCGAGCACTCCGAAGGTCCACACCATGCGGGCCTTGAGCCGCGAACCGATCACGTGACCACGCCAGTCGCGCACCAGCTGCGTGAGCTTGATGGCGAGCAGCGCGAGCAGCACCACGAGGCCCGCGATGTTGATCATCAGGATCCAAGGGTGCAGCCGGCTGAACGGCTCCGAATGCTGCGCGGTACGCGCCATGAACAGGATCGCGGACAGCCACAGCAGGCCGCCGACGCTCATAGCGGCCGCGGCCGCGGCTTTCCTCAGGGACGATGCGTCCATTCGTACCACTCGCTGGAGGCGCTCCACTCGTCAGACCAGAACAGCAACCAGCTCAGCGTGTCGGGCGTCGAGCGCAGAGTCAGTTCCGCGCGTACGCGCACCGCGTAGGGCAGGCCCCTCTCGAGCAGCGATGCGTCGAGCAGCGGCAGACCGCGTACCGAGGACAGGGCGTCGAGCGCGCCCGACAGACTCCCGTAGTCCTGCTGCTCACCGGAGTTCAGATTGCGAACCAGGTACCGCTGGCTCAGCGCGTGATATGTGAGTTCGAATTTCTGCTGCAGCGCGGCCACCTCCGCGTCGAACATGTAGCGGCGCACGCGCGCGATCTCGATCTCATACCTGAGCCGCAACGTGAGACCGGCGTCGATCGCGCGCCGCGCACCACCCGGGAGCCTGATCTCGAGGTCGGCGTCGAGCCCGTACACACCCTCGTCGAGAACGAGCGAGGCGCCGGCAACTTCCACCGTCGTTTCGGCCCGCGCAGGCACCGGTATCAGCAGCGTTGCAAAAAAGCAGAACAGCCAGACCAGCGGGAAGCCGCCCAAAGGCCTGTCGGAACGACTGGTCCTGTGCCTGGTGTTGCTCATCGCCAACATTCAGTGGCTGTTGAGGAGGCAAGCATAATAGAAGCCGTCCAGATCGGCCTCACCTGGCCGGATCGCGTACCCGGGACCGGCGCCGGACGGTCGGGCCGGCCAGGCTTTCGTCAGTAGCGGGGTCCGGTCTCGCGCGCCGGGCGTGGCGGCCAGGAACCGCCCCACCACGTCCTCGTTCTCCTCCCTCAGCACCGAGCAACTCGTGTAGAGCAGGGTGCCCCCTGGGGCGAGCATCCGCCAGGCCGACGCAAGCAGCCTGTCCTGGCGACGTGCGAGCGCCGCGACGTCGCCGGGCCGGCGCAGCAGCTTGATGTCTGGATGCCGTCGGATTACCCCGGTGGCCGAGCACGGCACGTCGAGCATGATGCGGTCGTAGCGCTGGCCGTCCCACCAGCTGGCCGGGTCGGCCACATCGCCGAGACGGACGTCGGCGACGAGCCCGAGACGCGCCAGGCTGTCCCGGACCAGCGCCAGGCGTGCCTCCGATACGTCGAGCGCCGTGAGATTGCAGTTACCGTCGACCCGCTCGAGTACGTGGCAGGCCTTGCCGCCGGGTGCCGCACAGGCATCGAGGATGCGCTCGCCGGCCTCCGGGAGCAGCAGTTCCACCGCGAGCTGCGCGGCGGCGTCCTGCACCGAGATGCAACCCTCTGCAAAGCCCGGCAACCGGCGCACGTCGGCGGGTGGCTCGACTCGCAGCGCGTCGGGAGCCATGGCATGGCCGTGTGCCTCGAAGCCGGCGGCCGTCAGCTCGGCGGTTGCCTCCGCCACGCTCCACCGGCGGCGGTTCACGCGCAGCCACATCGGGGGGTGAGCGTTGTTCGCGTCGAGAATCGCGGGCGTGGCGTCCCCGTACTGTCGCTGCAGTCGATCGACCAGCCAGCGCGGATGCGCCGTGCGCTGCGCGAGCTCCGAATCGACCGCCGCGTGGATCGCCGCATGCTCGCGCTGGTAGCGGCGCAGCACGGCGTTGACGAACCCGGCGGCACGGGCCAGCCCGAGGTCGCGCGCTGCCTCTACCGTCTCGGCAACTGCCGCGTGCGGCGCGGTCTCGCCGGACATGAGCTGATAGAGGCCGACCTCGATCAGGGCGCGCAGCCGCGGCGGCATCCGCTCCGGCGGACGGTCGGCGAGGCGCTTCAACAACGCGTCGAGCCGCAGGTGCCAGCGCAGCGTGCCGTATGCGAGCGCGCGCTTGAACCCGCGCGAACTGCCCTCGTCAGCGTCGCTCGCGAGCAGTTCGTCGAGCGACCTGCCCTCGTGCACGACGCCGGCGACCAGAACAGCCGCCGCCGCTCGCACCTGCGACGGACTGGGCACGGTGGTCAACCGAGGCACGCCCCGGCCAGCGCGTGGGCGTTCAGGAACTCTGCGGCTGTCACAGTGCGTCGCCCGGCGAGCTGCACGCGCGTCAGACTCAGTGCCCCGTCGCCGGTCACCACCACGAGCCGGCCGCCGGACGCCTCGATGACCTGCCCGGGCATCCCACTCGCGTCGCATCCCGCAGGCTCGGCCGACCAGACCCGCAGCTGCCGGCCTTCCCAGCGTGTTTCGGCAACCGGCCAGGGGTTGAACGCCCGGACCTGTCGGTCGATAGCGCATGCGGGTGACGTCCAGTCGATCAGCGATTCGTCCTTGCGGATCTTGGCGGCGTAGGACACGCCCTCCGCTGGTTGCTGCCGCGGTGTCAGTCGCCCCGCCTGCCATTCACGCAGCGCCGCGACGATCACCTCTGCGCCGAGTGTCGAAAGCCGGTCGTGCAACTCGCCGGCGGTCTCGCGCTGGCCAATGTGCGTCGCTGTTGCAAGCAGCATGGGTCCGGTATCGAGCCCGGCATCCATCTGCATGATCGTGATGCCCGTCTGGGTATCCCCGGCAAGAATCGCGCGCTGGATCGGTGCCGCGCCGCGCCACCGCGGCAGCAGCGATGCGTGGATATTCCAGCAGCCGAGTCGTGGCACGGCGAGCACTTCAGGCGGCAGGATCAGTCCGTAGGCCGCGACCACCATGAGATCGGCGCCAAGAGCTCGCAGCTGCTCGGCGGCCCCGGGTGAGCGCAGTGTCGCGGGCTGCTCGAGGGGCAGTCCGAGTTCCAGCGCGCGCCGCTTCACGGGGCTTGCGGTGACCGACTGCCCGCGGCCCGCCGGCCGGTCAGGCCGGGTGTACACGGCGACGATCTCGTGCCCGTCGTCCTGCAGCGCGTTGAGCGCCGGCACGGCGAACTCCGGCGTGCCGGCGTAGGCGATGCGCAGCCGGTGGGTCATGCGTAGTGAACGGAGCGCGGCCGCTTCGACCGCGAGCGCTCAGATCACCGGAGCCTTGGAACGCTCACGCGCTGCCGGTGCGCCCGCACGCTCGCGACGCTCCTTCTCGAGCTTCTTGCGGATGCGCCCGCGCTTGAGTTCGGAGAGGTAATCGACGAACAGCTTGCCCTCCAGGTGGTCCATCTCGTGCTGTATGCACACGGACAGCAGGCCATCAGCCTCGAGCTCGAAGGGCTTGCCATCGCGGTCGAGTGCGCGGACGACTACCCGCTCGGAGCGCGTGCTCAGCTTGTCGAATATGCCTGGAACGGACAGGCAGCCTTCCTCGGCCTCGGTCGTGCCCCGTCGCTCGATGATCTCGGCATTGACGAACGCGAGCGGCGCGTTCTGTTCCCGCGACACGTCGACGACCAGCACGCGCTTGTGGACGTTGACCTGTGTGGCGGCGAGACCGACCCCGGGGGCCGCATACATGGTCTCGAGCATGTCGTCGATCAGGGTTCGGATCGAGTCGTCGACGACCGCCACCGGCGCGGCGCGCGTGCGGAGCCGCGGGTCGGGGTATTCGAGGATGTTGAGCTTCGCCATTCGTTTGAAATTGCTGCTAAAGTTAGGTCACGCTTGAATTTGTCGACGCTCGCCCGCGCCCCGAAGCGCCGTCGCCGCCCGTGGGATCTCCCGACTGAGACGTGGTCGGCAGCCTGCGCGAGGCGCGGCGGATTATAAGGCGGCGGTCACGACCCCGACACCCGACGGAGAAAGGGATGGATCGCAGCCCGCGCCTCTCACTCAGCTTTTCGCCCCCTCGGCGCCGCTGGATCCGCGCCGCTGCCGTAGCGGCCTCGGTGGCCTCTCTGGGCCTCGCGCTCGGCGCTGGCGTCCCGCAGTCAGCCATGGCTCAGGTGTCAGGNACGTCGATGTCCGTGCCGCTCGCTGCCGACGCACCACAGCAGTACGTTGTGAAACAGGGCGACACCCTGTGGGACATCGCCGGGGTATTCCTGCGCGACCCCTGGTACTGGCCGGAGATCTGGTACGTCAACCCGGAGATCCAGAACCCGCACCTCATCTATCCCGGTGACGTGCTGAACCTNGTCTACGTGGACGGCAAGCCACGCATNACCGTGGGCAGCGCCGGGGCCACCCGCCTCTCGCCGCAGGTCCGCACCTCGCCGCTCGACCAGGCGATCCGCGCGATCCCCTACGACCTGCTGATGGACTTCGTCGGCCGCCCGACGCTCATCGAGCGGGACCAGGTCAGGCGTGTGCCCTATGTCGTCGGCATGCGCGACCGCCACATCGTGGGGTCCACCGCGAACGAGGTGTACGCAGCGGGCCTCGGCGAACCGCAGGCCGGCGCGCGCTACACGATCGTGAACATCGGTGACGAGCTTGTCGACCCCGATGACGGCGACCTGCTCGGCTACATCGGCCACTGGTCCGGCACGGGCGAGGTCGTCCAGAGCACCGGCGCCGTCGTGCCGGGCTCCAGTTCCATCTTCAAGATGAAGCGCGAGCAGCCGCTCACTCATCTCCGGGTGCTGGAGACCGGGCGCGAAATCATGCAGGGCGACAAGGTGTTCCCGGCCAAGGTGGACTTCGGCAGCGACTTCGTTCCGTCGCTGCCCGGCCGCCAGGATATCCTCGGCCAGGTGATCGCGATCGTGGACGGCGTCTACGTCGCCGGCCGCTACCAGGTGATCGCCATCAACCGCGGCAGGGAGCACGGCCTCGCACCGGGCAACGCGCTCGGGGTCTTCTACCGGGGCGAGGAAGTCCGGGATCGCTTCGACCGCGGCAATGCCTGGATGAACTACACGGCCAACTACAACAGGGTTCGCCTGCCCGACGAGCGCAGCGCAACGCTGATGCTGTTCCAGGTCTACGACCGGATGAGCTACGGACTGGTCATGGAATCCTCGCAGGTGATCCGCCGCGGAGACTTCGTGGCGAGCCCGATCTACGGGCATCGCGACGACGTCGTGGACTTCGCCGGACGCTGAATCCGCGCCGCGGAATTCGCGCAAGCCGAATGATTCCCGGGAGCCTGCCGGCGCCGATGCCGGTAGGCTCTCTGCCATGGACGACCCGAAACCATGGCTGGTGCTTGCCCGCGCGCCGGGCCTGCATGCCGGCCGACTCCCCCCGCCCACCGACCCGCTCGCGCTGGCCGGCGAATCCAAGACGGCGCTCGAGAAGCTCGGCTTCTCGGAGGCCGTGATCGCAGCGCTGCGTCATCCCGACGCAGAATCGATCGCGGCGGATGAACGCTGGCTCGCCGGCACTGGCCGTCGACTGGTCACCTGGGGTGCGCCGGACTACCCGCCGCTGCTCGCGACCATCCCCGATCCGCCACTGGTGCTGTTCGTGGAGGGCGACGCGGGCGCGCTGTCGCTGCCGCAGCTCGCGATCGTCGGATCACGCAACCCGACGGCGCTCGGGCGCGACACCGCGGAGGAGTTTGCCCGCCATCTCGCCGCGGCCGGCCTGGCGATCACGAGCGGGCTGGCGCTCGGCATCGACGCGGCCGCACATCGCGGCGCACTCGCCGCAGCTGGTCGCACGGTTGCCGTGATGGGCTGCGGTCTCGATGTGCTGTACCCGCGCGAGCATGCCGCACTGGCAAGGGAGATCGCAGCCCATGGCGCACGCGTGTCGGACCTGCCGTCGGGCACGCCGCCGCTGAAGCCGCACTTCCCGCGCCGCAACCGCATCATCAGCGGACTCAGCCTCGGCACGCTGGTCGTAGAGGCTGCCCTGCAGAGCGGTTCGCTGATCACCGCGAGGCTCGCAGCCGAGCAGGGTCGCGAGGTGTTCGCGATCCCGGGCTCGATACACAACCCGATGGCCCGCGGCTGTCACCGGCTGATCCGCCAGGGCGCGAAGCTCGTCGAGACCGCAGATGACATATTCACCGAGCTCGGCGCTTTGCTCGACGGACTGCGNGCTCATGCGCAGACGGAAGCGCCTGGTACAGCAGCGGTTTCCGGCCCGGTGTTGGACAAGGACTACGAAATCCTGTTAGATGCGCTCGGCTTCGCGCCGGCTGGCATCGATACGCTCGTCGCGCGAACCAGTCTCGCGGCCGACGTGGTCGCGTCCATGCTNCTCATCCTCGAGCTCGACGGACGAGTGGCCCAGCAGCCCGGCGGACTGTACAGCCGGCGACTGGCGGGGAAGTAAAGAATGAAGGAAGGCGTTCTCGACATCCTCATCTACCTGTTCGAGAACTACTTCGACGGCGAGCTGGACGACGGCGACGAGCCCGACCGCGATACCCTCAAGCAGGAACTCGAGCACGCGGGCTTTCCCGCCGGCGAGGTCGAGCGCGCGCTGTGCTGGCTGGAGGACCTCGCAGCGGATCCGTCGCGCAGCGGCCCCGCTCCCACCGGCCGGGCCATCCGTGTTTTCGGCGCGCTCGAGCAGGCACGCCTGGACGCGGACTGCCGCGGATTCCTCGTTCATCTCGAGAACGTCGGGATTCTCACGCCGACGCAGCGCGAGCTGGTGATCGACCGGCTGATGGCCCTCGAGGGCGACGACATCGACCTCGAGAAGCTCAAGTGGGTGGTACTGATGGTGCTGTTCAGCCAGCCGGGCCAGGAAACGGCCTTCGCTCGCATGGAGGACCTCGTGTTCGAGGAGCGGCCGGGCGTCGTGCACTGACCGGCCGGGCATTGCCCGAGACCAATGCCGCGGACCGCCGCGGCATGATCGTTTTTGGGGCGGACGAAATCGTTGCAGGGTAAATGAGCAGGAACCTCGTCATCGTCGAGTCGCCGGCAAAGGCGAAGACCATCAAGAAGTACCTTGGAAAGGACTTCGAGGTGATGGCGTCCTACGGCCACGTGCGCGACCTCGTGCCCAAGGAAGGCGCGGTGGATCCGGCCAGAGGATTCGCGATGCGATGGGAGCTGATCGACAAGAACAGGAAGCATGTGGATGCGATTGCGCGCGCCGTCAAGAAGGCCGATGCGATCTACCTCTCGACCGACCCGGACCGCGAAGGCGAGGCGATCTCCTGGCACCTGTACGAGCTGCTGAAGGACAGCGGCGTGCTCGACGGCAAGACCGTCCATCGCAGCGTCTTCTACGAGATCACGAAGGACGCCGTGCAGGAGGCGATCGACCGGCCGCGCGAGATCGCCGACGAGCTGGTGAAGGCCTATCTTGCGCGCCGCGCGCTCGATTACCTCGTGGGCTTCAATCTCTCGCCGCTGTTGTGGAAGAAGGCGGGATTGTCGGGCGCCTCGGCAGGCCGCGTGCAGAGCCCGGCGCTGCGCATGATCTGCGAGCGCGAGGCCGAGATCGCGGCCTTCGTCCCCCGCGAGTACTGGACCGTGGACGCCGAGGCCGAGAAGGCCGGCCAGCAATTCGGTGCGCGGCTCGTCGAGTTCGGCGGGAAGAAGGTCGAGCAGTTCACGATCACCGACGGGGCACGAGCTGCCGAGGTCCGGCGCGCGCTCGAGCAGGCCGCCGCAGGCGCGCTCACGGTCGCCAAGGTCGAGAAGAAGCAGCGCAGGCGCAATCCGTCGCCACCGTTCACGACCTCGACCCTGCAGCAGGAGGCGGCCCGCAAGCTCGGCTTCGGCGCGCAGCGCACCATGCGCGTGGCTCAGAAGCTCTACGAGGGCGTGGACTTCGGCGAAGGCCCGGTCGGACTCATCAGTTACATGCGCACAGACTCCGTGAGCCTCGCGGCCGACGCGGTGCGCGACATACGCAGCGTGATCGGTCGAATGTACGGCAGCGACGCCGTGCCCGATGCGCCGCGCATCTACCGCACGAAGTCTAAGAACGCGCAGGAGGCTCACGAGGCGATTCGCCCCACTTCGGCCGCGCACACGCCGGAGCAGCTCGCGGGCAGGCTCGATCCGGACCAGCACAAGCTCTACACGCTCATCTGGCGGCGCGCGGTGGCGAGCCAGATGGAGGCCGCGGTGTTCGACACGGTGGCCGTGGACCTTGCCGCCGGCACGGGCAATACCTTCCGCGCCAACGGGTCGACGCTGGTGTCGCCCGGCTTCCTTGCCGTGTACCGTGAGAGCTTCGACGATGTCACGCTCGACGACGAGGACGAGCGTCGGCTGCCGGCGCTCGAGCAGGGCGACCGCGTCAAGCTCCTCGCGGTGAATTCCGCGCAGCACTTCACCGAGCCGCCGCCGCGCTACTCCGAGGCGAGCCTCGTGAAAGCGCTCGAGGAGTACGGCATCGGCCGACCTTCGACCTACGCCAGCATCATCCAGACGCTGCTCTTCAAGAAGTACTGCGAGCTCGTCAACAAGCGCTTCGTGCCGACCGACCTCGGCAAGATCGTCAACCGATTCCTCACCGGCAACTTCGAGCGCTATGTCGACTTCAACTTCACTGCCTCGATGGAAGACGAGCTGGACAGCATCTCGCGCGGCGAGGAAGACTGGGTGCCCCTGATGGAGCGGTTCTGGGAAGGACTGAGCCGCCAGATCGGCGACGTCGAGCAGAACGTCACACGCCTCGACGTTTCGATGGCGCGCGATCTCGGCGTGGATCCGGTGTCGGGACGGCCGCTCAGCGTGCGCTATGGCAAGTACGGCGCGTTCGCGCAGATCGGCACGCGCGACGACACCGAGAAGCCGAAGTTCGCGAGCCTGCGTCCCGGCCAGCGCATGGACGACCTGACGCTCGAGCAGGCACTCGAGCTGTTCAAGCTGCCGCGCACACTCGGGCAGATGCCGGACGGTCATGCCGTCAAGGTGGCCGTCGGCCGCTTCGGGCCTTACGCCCAGTACGGTGCGAAGAACTACGTGTCGCTCAAGAAAGAGGACGATCCGTACACCATCACGCTCGAGCGCGCGCTGGAACTCATTCATGAGAAGCAGCAGATCGAGGCGAACCGCATCATCCGTGAGTTCGCCGGATCGGACGTGCGGGTGCTGAATGGGCGCTTCGGTCCGTATGTGACGGACGGGAAGAAGAACGGCAAAGTGCCGAAGGATCGCGATCCGAAGTCGCTCACGCTCGAAGAGTGCCAGGCAGTGCTCGCGGCAGCTCCGGAGCGCAAGGGCCGCTGGGGCCGCAAGGCTGCGCCCGCGGCGGCGAGCGGAGAAGCGCAGCCGGCGGCCAAGGCCTCCTCCCGTAAGGCACCGAAGAAGAGCGCCGTGGCAAAGAGCAAGTCCCCCGCCAGGAAGAAGGCGGCGGCAAAGAAGAAACCTGCATGAGGCGTGTCACCGCGGGCGCGACGAGGCACGCTGCGCGAGGGTGAGCCATGAACGACGCGGCACCGTCGATCGACGCAGTGATCGCATACCTGCGTACGCTGCACGACTCGATCACCGACGCACTCGAGGAGGCCGACGGTGGTGCCGCCTTCCGTCGCGATACGTGGCAGCGCCCNGAGGGCGGCGGCGGCGAGAGCCGCGTGCTGCGCGAAGGCCACGTGTTCGAGCAGGCCGGGATCAATTTCTCGCATGTGCAGGGCGGCCGCCTGCCCGCCTCCGCCACGGCGCAACGTCCGGAGCTCGCAGGCGCAAGCTTCGAGGCGACCGGCGTTTCGCTGGTCATTCACCCGCGCAATCCCTACGTGCCCACCTCGCACGCNAACGTGCGCTTCTTCGTCGCGCTGAAGGACGGGCAGCCGCTCGCATGGTGGTTCGGCGGTGGCTTCGACCTGACGCCCTATTACCCGTTCGAGGAGGACGTCCTGCACTGGCACCAGGTCGCGAAGGCGGCCTGCGACCCTTTCGGCCCCGACGTCTACGCGAAGTACAAGGACTGGTGCGACCGCTACTTCTTCCTGAAGCACAGAAACGAGACGCGCGGCGTCGGCGGACTGTTCTTCGACGACCTGAATGAGCCCGGTTTCGAGCAGAGTTTCGCGTTCATGCGCAGCGTGGCCGACCACTACTTGCCCGCCTACCTGCCCGTCGTCGCGCGTCGCAAGGACATGCCGTACGGCGAGCGAGAGAGGAATTTCCAGCTCTACCGCCGCGGGCGCTACGTCGAGTTCAACCTCGTCTACGATCGCGGCACGATCTTCGGACTCCAGACTGGCGGACGCATCGAGTCCATTCTCATGTCGCTTCCGCCGCTGGTGCGCTGGGAGTATGACTGGCGGCCCGAACCTGGCACGCCCGAGGCGCGTCTGTACGAGAGTTTCCTGAAACCGCGGGACTGGCTTGCAGAACTGCAGCGCTGACACGCATCACGCCGCGTCCTCGCCGCGAGCGCCGCATGGTCGTCGGATCGGCGCGCACCGCCGCCGATCCGAATAGACCGGGCCCCCGCGGCCAGCGGCGCTCCTTGCCGAGCCTTCGCATCCGGTAGGCTGCCGCCCATGAACTACCGCCACGCCTACCACGCCGGNAACTTCGCGGACGTGCTGAAGCACGTCGTGCTGGTCATGCTGGTCGAGCACCTCAAGAAGAAGCCCGCGCCCTTCTTCTACCTCGATACGCACGCCGGCCGCGGTCTCTACGACCTGAGCGAGGCGCAGGCCCAGCGCAGCGGCGAGTACCGGGGTGGCATCGGCCGCGTGCTCGCCGCGCCTGCGGCATCGCTGCCGCCGGAGGTCGCGGCCTATGCGGCGCTCGTGCGTGCCTCCGCCGGCAAGGGTCACAGCGCGATCACGGCGTACCCCGGCTCGCCGCTGATCGTCGCGAAGCTTCGCCGCACGGAGGATCGACTCGTGCTCGCCGAGGCGCATCCGAAAGAAGCACTGGCGCTGCACGGGGTGCTCGGCCGGGCGCGCCGCGTGTCGGTGATCGAGGGCGACGGCTACGCCGCGCTCAAGGCACAACTGCCGCCGCGCGAGCACCGCGGACTGGTGCTCATCGATCCGCCCTACGAGTCCGACGCCGAGTTCGCTCGCGTGCTCGCGAGCCTCGAACTCGGTCGCGAGCGCTGGCCGACCGGAACCTACTGCGTCTGGTATCCGCTGACCGATCGCGCCGGCCCGCTGCGGTTCCGGCGCGACCTCGAGGACTCGGGTCTGCGAAAGGTGCTCGACNTCCAGCTGAGCGTGCTGCCGGCGGACGCACAGGTCGGCATGGCGGGTGCCGGGCTCGTGATCGTGAACCCGCCGTGGCTCCTGGACGAGCGCCTGCAGGAACTGCTGCCCGCGTTGCATCGCCTGCTGTCGCCCGAGGGACAGGGCAGCTGGGCCGTGAAGTGGCTGGCCCCGGAGTAGCGCCGCCGACTAATTCAACTCCGCGCAGGCCGCGTGTCGAAAGCAGCTCACGACGTGGTCGTTGACCATGCCCGTGGCCTGCATGTGCGCGTAGATGATCGTGGAACCCACGAACCGGAAGCCGCGCTTCTTCAGGTCCTTGCTGAGCGCATCCGACTCGGGGCTGGTCGCCGGCACCTGCTTCATCCCCTCCCAGCGATTCACGATCGGGCGTCCGCCAACGAACGACCACAAGTGCCGGGAGAGCGAGCCGACTTCATCCTGCAGCGTCAGCACGGCCCTGGCATTCGAGATCGCCGATTCGATCTTGAGCCGGTTGCGCACGATGCCCGGGAACTCCATCAGCCTCGCGACCTTGCGCCGGTCGAAGCGCGCGACGCGCTCGATCTCGAAATCGGCGAAAGCCTCGCGATAGCCCTCGCGCTTGTTGAGGATCGTGGCCCAGCTCAANCCCGCCTGCGCACCCTCGAGCACCAGGAACTCGAACTGCCGCCGGTCATCGTGGACCGGGACGCCCCATTCCTCATCGTGGTAGCGGACGTAGGCCTCGCTCATGCCGGCGTACGACCATGCGCAGCGCGGCGGGGAATCCTTCACGACCATCGCCGGGGCGGGCGACGGCCGACCCGCTCCAGTAAGGGCAGCGGTGGGTGCGCGCGCGCTCGTGGCAGGACGTTGCCTGGTCGACTTGCGTGGCCTGGGGGAGCGTTTCATGGAGGTACTGGCGTCCTTCGAGTGCCGATCGCTACAGCCAGGTCACTGCCGCCAGCACCTCGGCGGTGACCTGTTCGAGGTCAGTCCCGGCGCCGCCGATGACGGCGATGCTGCCGGGGCCGGCGGGCACGATGCTCCCCGAAAAACCCTGCTCGTCGAAGCGCACCGGAGCGCCTGCGCTCTCATGGCGCAACACCATCACCGTGACCGGACCGCGTTCTGTCTGCACCACGAGGTGGGGCACGGTGTGCCCGCGGAATTCACAGCTGTTGGCATAGGAAACCGTACCCAGGCCAGGCCGCAGGCGAATGCCAGCACGCTCCAGGACGCTCTCCAGGGTCGTGCCATCGGCCGGGGCGGACGACGTCAGCGAATGCGGCTCGTGGCCCATGTGCTCGACGAGATCGCGGGCAAGCGAACTGCGCGGACTCCCGACCCAGAGCAGCGAACCGACCAGCACGCCACCGACGATGCTCGCAGCGAGCGCCATCCAGCGGCGCCGGTCCAGGCCGCTGGCCGTTGTCGCGACCCGAGGTCCACGCGCNGCCGGTACCGGCACGCACAGAGCAGCGAGGATGCGCTCGTCGAACGCACGGAGGCGCTGCAGATGTTGTGCACAACCAGCGCAGTCAGCGGCGTGCTCCCGTGCCCCGCCCCGGACATGCTGCGGGTCGGCGCCTGCGATCCGGCGAAACTCCAGGCAGTCCACGGTCAGTCGGCCTCCCCGCCCGCAGGGACCCCGAGCGCCGCACGGAGCTTCTGGCGGGCGCGGAACAGGCGGCTCAGCACCGCAGCCTGCGTCAGGCCGAGCTGGTCCGCGATTTCCTGNGTGGACAGCCCCATCAGCACCTGCATTACCAGCGGCTCCCGATGGTCCGCCTCGAGGGCGAAGATGGCGCGCCGCAGGTCGAGCGTCTCCTGATCCGTGTCATCTGCGGCCAGCTCGGGCGATCCGTCCGCCACGAGCTCGTCCAGCGGCACGGTTTCGTGCCGCCTGCGCTCGAAGAGGCGCGCGTGCTCGCGACGAATNATGGTCAGCAGCCACGGCTTTGCAGCCGCCGCATCCGCGAGGCTCTCTCTCGACCGCCATGCGCGCAACAACGCCTCCTGCACCACGTCCTCCGCCACGCCGCGATCCCGTGCCAGCCAGAACGCGAATCGGAAAAGGTCGGGGCGCAGCGCGTCACACAGCGAGGCGAATGCGGCTTCTCCGTCCTTTCCGGCAAACGGCGCGTTCATGTATAAAGACCGTTCGAGAGGCGGCGTTATTGCGGGCCGGCGCGAGTTTCCGGCGGCCATGCCCGCGCGGGTGCCGACCGGACCGCACCATAGCTCGCGGGGTCGCGCTCGCGCAAACCTCGCGCCGCAGGGACTGGAGTCCAGGATGAGCCATCACCAGAGCCCGGGGCAGTATCCGCGAGTGAGACTGCGCCGCATGCGTCGCGACGACTTCTCGCGCCGCCTGATGCGGGAAACGGTTCTTTCCCCGGCCGATTTCATCTTCCCGGTGTTCGTCATGGAGGGCTCGCGCCAGCGCGTCGCCGTGCCCTCGATGCCCGGCGTGGAACGACTCACGATCGACGAGCTGGTCCGTGAAGCCGAGTCGGTCGCGAGTCTCGGCATCCCGGCCATGGCACTTTTCCCCGTCACGCCGCCGGAGGCCAAGTCACTCGACGGCCGGGAAGCATGGAATCCGGACGGCCTCGCCCAGCGTGCGGTGCGCGCCCTCAAGCAGGCGGTGCCCGGCCTCGGCGTGATCACCGACGTCGCGCTCGATCCGTTCACGACCCACGGCCAGGACGGCATCATCGACGACACCGGCTACGTCATGAACGACGTCACGGTCGAGGCGCTGGTGAGACAGGCCGTATCCCACGCGGCGGCGGGCGCCGACGTCGTGGCGCCCTCCGACATGATGGACGGACGCATCGGCGCTATCCGCGACGCACTCGAGGCGGACGGACACGTTCACACCCGCATCCTCGCCTATTCCGCGAAGTACGCCTCGAGCTTCTATGGGCCGTTCCGAGACGCCGTGGGCTCGGCCGGCATCTCGGCAAGGGCAACAAGTACAACTATCAGATGGACCCTGCCAACTCCGACGAGGCTCTGCGCGAGGTCGAGCTCGACCTCGACGAGGGCGCCGACATGGTGATGGTGAAGCCGGGGCTGCCGTATCTCGACATCGTGCGCAGAGTGAAGGACCGCTTCGGCGTGCCCACTTTCGTCTACCAGGTGAGCGGCGAGTACGCGATGCTGATGGCCGCCGCACAGAACGGCTGGCTCGACGAGCGCGCCGTGGTGCTCGAGTCTCTCACCTCGATCCGTCGCGCCGGCGCTGACGGGATCCTCACCTACTTCGCCAAACGCGCTGCGCAGTGGTTGCAGAATGGCTGACGAATACGGGCTTTTCGGCTACCCGGTGCAGCACAGCTGGTCACCCTTCATCCACGGCAGGTTCGCGCAACAGACCGGGCAGGACATGACCTATCACCTGTTCGAGTCGCCACCGGAGCGCTTTCGCATCGACGTGCTCGATTTCTTCAGTCGTGGCGGTCGTGGCATCAACGTCACGCTGCCGCACAAGCAGGCCGCCGCCGACCTGGTGAACGAACTCACGCCGCGCGCCGAACGGGCCAACGCGGTCAACACGATTATGCGCCGCGACGAGCTGCTCGTCGGCGACAACACGGACGGGGCCGGCCTGCTCGCCGATCTCACGCGCAACCTGAAACTGCGGTGGAAGGAACCGCGCATCCTGCTGCTCGGTGCGGGTGGTGCCGCGCGCGGGGCGCTCGACGCACTGCTGTCCCTCGAGCCCAGCCTGCTCGTTATCGCCAATCGCACGGGCGACCGTGCCGAGGCGCTGGCGCGGCAGTTCAGCATGCTCGGCAACCTGGTCGGCTGCTCCTTCGGTGACGTGGCTCGCGAGCGCTTCGGCCTGATCGTGAACGCGACCTCGGCGAGCCTGCACGGCGAGGTGCCGCTCATCCCGATCGACGTGGTGGGCCCAGGCACGACCTGCTACGACATGTCCTACGGCGTCGGCGACACGGCCTTCGTCGCATGGGCGAAGCGCCTGGGCGCGGGCTACGCCGAACAGGGGTGGGGCATGCTGGTGGAGCAGGCGGCCGAGGCCTTCCACGCGTGGCGAGGCGTACGCCCGGACACCGCGCCGGTGCTCGATCTGCTGCGCAAGCGCGCGGCTACGTCTCCTCGTACTCCCTCTTGAGCGCCACGTAGAAACCCGCCATCACCGGGATGCGGCCGATTTCCGCTCCAGTAAGCTCCCGGGCCCGGCGCGCCGGATTGCCGAGATAGAGTCCGCCCGAGGCGAGCGTCTTGCCGGGCGTGACCACGCTGCCGGCGCCGATCATCACGTCGTCCTCGACCACCGCACCGTCGAGCACGATCGCGCCGATGCCGACCAGCACCCGGTCGCCGATCGTGCAGCCATGGACGGTCACCTTGTGCCCGATCACGACGTCTTCGCCGATGAGAAGCGGCCAGCCGGCGTCGCTGCCCGGGTAGGGCCGGGTCACGTGCAGCACGCTGCCGTCCTGCACGTTGCTGCGCGCGCCGATGCGGATGTAGTTCACATCGCCGCGCACCACCGCCATCGGCCAGATCGAGACGTCGGCCCCGAGTTCGACGTCCCCGATCACGAGGGCGGCCGGGTCCACCCATGCACCGGGACCGAGTCTCGGCAGGACACCGCGATAGGGTCGTGTAGGCATGGCGTCTCTGGTATTCACGCGGATCTGCGATGCACAGTCTAGACGCTGCCACCCGGCCCGCGGCAAGCTGCCGCCGGCCACCCGTAACCACAGGATGCCCGCCGTGACCGTCGTAAGCCTGCTGCTCGTCGCCCTGCTCGTGGTGGCAACCGTCTATGTCGTTCGCATCTACAACGGCCTGGTGGCCCTGCGCGAAAACGTTCGCAAGGCCTGGTCCAACATCGACGTGCTGCTGACGCAGCGTCACGACGAGCTGCCGAAGCTCGTGGAGACCTGCAAGCGCTACATGGCCTACGAGCAGGAAACGCTCGAGCGCGTCATGCAGGCGCGCGCCGCGGTGTTCCGTGCGCAGGGCAGCGGCGACGTGACGGCAGTAGGGGCCGCGGAGCAGCAGCTGCGCGACGGCCTCGGCCGCCTGTTCGCGCTGGTGGAGAACTACCCGGAGCTCAAGGCCGACCGGGGCTTCCAGCACCTGCAGACTCGCATTTCGCAGCTCGAGGAGACGATTGCCGACCGCCGCGAGCTCTACAACGAGGCCGTGAACCTGAACAACATCCGCATCCAGACGTTTCCCGACCTGATCGTGGCTCGACTGTTCGAGTTCCGGTCCGCCGCCCTGCTCGAGTTCGCCGAGGAGCAGAAGCGCGACGTCGACATGGGCAAGCTTTTTGGCTGACCCGTCGGACTTCTGGTTCTGGGCGCTGGCACTGGGGGCCGCGGTCGGGGGTGGAGGCTGGCTCGCGTTCCGTTCGCTGCACATAGCCCGCCTGATCGAGGACACTCCTACCTCCCGGATCCGTTCCGCAGCGCAGGGTTATGTTGAACTCGCAGGCCGTTGCCGGCCGCTCGAGGGAACGCGCAACCTCGCGCCACTGACGCAGCGGCCCTGCGTCTGGTGGCAGTACCGCGTCCAGCGCCGCACCGGCTCGGCGTCGTCCGGCAAGGNGCGCGCCAAGTGGCAGACAATCAGCTCGGGTCGCTCCGAGCAGCCGTTCCTGCTCGACGACGGTACCGGCGAGTGCATCGTGCAGCCCTCGGGCGCCTCGGTGCTCGCGGCGGAGACGACGACCTGGTTCGGGCACACTCCGTGGCCCACGCAGGCGCCCGGCCGCCGCACTCCCTTCGGCGACTCCGAGTACCGCTACTTCGAGCAGCGCATCTACGAGCACGAGCAGGTCGTGGTGCTCGGGCGGTTCCGTTCGCACTCTACGGCCGGCGAACGTGACGTCGCGGCCGAGACTGCGGCCTTGCTCGCCGGATGGAAGCAGGACCAGGCGGCGCTCACGGAACGGTTCGACGCCGACGGTGACGGGCAGGTCAGCCTCGCAGAGTGGGGGCACGCCCGCGAGGAGGCTAAACGGGCGGTCACGGAGAAACACCTCCAGGAGCCGGCCCGCGCCGCGCTGCACGTGGTCGGACGCCCCGAGGACGGAGCACTGTTCCTGATCGGTGCGCTGGCCGGCGAGGCCCTGGCGAAGCGCTACCGGCGCCGGGCCATCCTGGCCTTCGCTGGATTTGCGGCCGCGGTGTACGCGCTCGCATGGTTGCTGCAGGAGTTNTTTCGGCGGGCCTAGAATGGCGGCTTCTTTGCCTGCCACGAGCCTGCGCGATGATCAATCAACTGCTGCCGGACGGACCGCTGCCTTCGTTCTCGTCCATCGAGCCCGCGCAGGTCGAGACCGCGCTCCGCCAGCTGCTCGATCAGAATCGCGCCGGGATCGCAGCACTCCTCAGCTCCGGCGCCGATGGCTGGGACACGCTGGTTGTGCCGATCGAGCAGATGCACCATCGCCTGGCACGCGCGTGGTCTCCGGTGAGCCATCTCAATGGCGTCATGAACAACGAAGAGCTCCGCGCCGCCTACAACGCCTGCCTGCCGCTCCTGACTGCCTACCACACCGAGCTCGGCCAGAACGCGGAGCTGTGCGCCGCCTACCAGCGCCTCGCGGACCGGGAAGGCACCACCCTTCCGCCGGAGCGGCTGAAGGTCGTCGAGAACGCACTGCGCGATTTTCGCCTCGCCGGCGTGTCGTTGCCGCCGGAGCGCAAGCAGCGNTTCCGCGAGGTGATGGAACGACTCGCGACCGTTCAGGCAAGGTTCGACGAGAANGTGCTCGACGCAACGAACGCCTGGTCGCGACCGGTCGCGGACGAGAGCGAGCTCGCGGGGCTTCCTGCGCATGTGGTGCACCGTGCGCGCGAGGCCGCCGTTGCGGCGGAACAGGAGGGCTGGCTGCTCGCGCTCGATGCACCCACCTACCAGGCCGTGCTGACGCACGCCTCGAGCGAGACTTTGCGCCGGGAGTTCTACGAGGCCTGGGTGACGCGCGCCTCCGATCGCGGTCCCCACGCCGGAAAATGGGACAACGGCCCGCTGATGGCGGAAATCCTCGCGCTGCGGCACGAGGCGGCGCGCCTCGTTGGCTTCGGCAACTTCGCCGAATACTCCCTCGCCACCAAGATGGCGCGCGACCCTGCTGAGGTGCTCGACTTCCTGCAGCGGCTGGCACGCGTCAGCCGCGCAGCGGCGGGGCGGGAATTCGCAGAGCTGGAGCAGTATGCGGGCCGATCGCTCTCGGCCTGGGACGTCGCGCACTTCTCGGAGCGCATGCGCCACGAGCGCCTGCAGGTATCCGAGGAAGCGCTGCGACCGTATTTCCCCCTGCCGCGCGTGCTCGCGGGACTCTTCACCGTGATCCACCGTCTCTACGGCGTGCGCATCGTCGCGAACCCGTCGGTCGAGGTCTATCACCCGGACGTCCGCTTCTTCGACGTGCTCGACCGCGACGACACGCTTCGCGGCGGGTTCTTCCTGGACCTCCACGCCCGTCCGAAGAAGCGCGGCGGCGCGTGGATGGACGAGTGCGTGGGCCGCATCCGTCTCGGAGGCAACAGCGCACTGCCGGTCGCCTACCTCGTCTGCAACTTCAGCCCGCCAGCCGGCGAGCGCCCGTCGCAGCTCACGCACTACGAGGTGCTGACGCTGTTCCACGAGTTCGGCCACGGGCTGCACCACCTGCTCACACGCGTCGACACGCCGAGCGTCGCAGGCATCAACGGCGTGCCCTGGGACGCAGTCGAGCTGCCCAGCCAGTTCATGGAGAACTTCGCATGGCGTGACGAAGTACTGCCGCTCATCTCGGCGCACGTCGACACCAACGACGCGCTGCCCCACGAACTGCTCGAGCGCCTGCTTGCCAGCCGCACGTTCCAGGCCGGCATGCAGACCGTACGCCAGCTCGAGTTCGCACTGTTCGACTTCCGCCTGCACGCGGAGTACCGCCCCGATCGTCCGCCCCGCATTGCCGAGACACTCGCCGAGGTGCGTGACATGGTGGCGGTCGTGCGACCACCCGAGTTCAACCGCTTCCCGTACAGCTTTCAGCACATCTTTTCGGGCGGATACGCGGCCGGCTACTACAGCTACAAGTGGGC
>Ga0031656_10000099_pt1 | contig 23335 bp, 21 predicted proteins | sample FrelakmetDIP11DI_FD_55080 | JGI IMG/M metagenome (GOLD analysis project Ga0031656, IMG submission 55080) | Freshwater lake sediment microbial communities from the University of Notre Dame, USA, for methane emissions studies - DIP11 DI | ecosystem: Environmental > Aquatic > Freshwater > Lake >... | reverse complement strand
GCTGCCCGATCGCATCGGCGCCGCGGCTCGTGACGGCTTCGCCGCGATCGAAGTCCAGTCTCCGTATGCGGTCGGAGCAACCGAGTTGCGGCGCGCGCTGATCGAAGCCCGGACGCAACTGGTCCTGATGAATGCCCCGCAAGGCGACATGGACGCGGGGGAGCGCGGCCTGGCCGCGCTGCCGGGCCGCGAAGCGGAGTTCGAGGCGTCGATCGCCGAGGCCGTCGACTACGCCCGGGCCGTCGAGGCGCCGCGCGTGCACGTGATGGCAGGCAAGCCCGCCGCAGGAACGAACCCCGCGGAAGCGGAGCGCGCTTTCGTGCGGAACCTGCAGCGCGCCTGCGCGGCCTTTGCGCCTCACGGCATCCGCGTGATGATCGAGCCGATCAACACGCGCGACATGCCGGGCTACTTCCTGACGATTCCCGAGCAGGCCGAGGCGATCATCGCGCGCGTCGGNGCGGCCAACCTGGCGCTGCAGTTCGACGTCTATCACGCGCAGATCATGGTCGGCGACGTGTCGAAGCGCATCGAACGCCTGTTCCCCCGGATCGGCCACGTCCAGATCGCGGGTGTCCCGGAGCGCCACGAGCCGGACACCGGGGAGGTCAACTACCCCGCGGTGTTCCGCTTGCTGGACCGACTCGGCTACGCGGGCTGGGTCGGATGCGAGTACCGCCCGGCGCGCGGGGCGTCGCCTGGCGGGACGTCGGCCGGACTGGGCTGGCTGCGCCGCGGCTGATCCGCTCGGTCGTCGCGCGTATCGGGCGCTTGGCGTCGCCTCCCGGCGAGGCTACGATGCCCCTCCAGTTCAACCGCCGCGCGGCCCCTCCGGTTCCTCGCGCGCGCCGAGGAGGCACCGATGAAAGTCGCCGACATACTGCGAGTCAAGGGCAACGCCCTGTTCACGGTGACGCCGGACACGCCGCTTTCGCACGCGTTGGCGATGATGGCCGAGCAGGACATCGGCTCGGTGGTCGTGATGGAGTACGGCGAACTGGTTGGCATGCTGACCTTTCGCGAGGTCATCAACCGCGTCCACGCCAACGACGGTGCCGTCGGCGACATTCGCGTGCGCAAGGTGATGGACGACTCGCCGCTGACCATCACGCCGGCGACCGACGTGATGGAGGTGCGGCGGCTGATGCTCGAGCGGCATGCGCGCTACCTGCCGGTGCTCGACGGCCGCACGCTGGCCGGTGTCATTTCCTTCTATGACGTNGCCCGGGCGGTGCTCGAGGAGCAGAGCTTCGAGAACCGCATGCTCAAGGCGTACATCCGCGACTGGCCCGAGCCCGAGGAGGCGCGGTCCTAGTGCGCCCCGGTTCCGCCGGACCGCTGCCCGACGGCTTCCGGGTTGCTGTTGTCGGCGCCGGCGTTTCCGGCCTCATCTGCGCGAGCACGCTGAAGGTGCGGGGCGCGCACGTCGTCGTCTTCGAATCCGCCCGCCGCCCCGGCGGCCGCGCCGCCACCGAGATCACGCCGGCCGGCAGCTTCGACCACGGTACCCAGTTCTTCACGGCGCACAGCGCCGATTTCGACGGGCTCGTATCGGAGTGGTGCGGCGATGGGCTGGTCCAGCCGTGGACGGCGCAGGTGATCGCGGTCGAGGGAGAAGGTGCGGTGGACAAGACCGCATCGGCCCGGCGCTACATCGTCCGCGAGGGCATGCAGGCGCTCGGCCGCAGGCTGGCGGCCGATGTCGACGTGCGGTTCGACGTCATGGTCGCGTCCGTGACGAAGCAAGGCAATTCGTGGCATCTGCTCGATGCGCAGGGCAAGAGCCTCTCGCATGGCGGCTACGACGCGGTCGTGCTGGCGGTTCCGCAGCCGGCCGCGCTTCTCGGCGCCGCCCCCGAACTGGCCCGGCGCGCGAAGCAGATCGTCTGGCAGCCTTGCTGGGCGGCGTTGCTGGCGATCGAGCCGGCGAGCGGTTTCGATTTCGGCGGCGCCTTCGTCAATGATCATCCGGCACTCGCGTGGGTCACGCGCGAGGAGTCGAAGCTCTCGCCGCGGTCGGCGCTCGGCGAGCGCTGGGTGTTGCATGCGACGCCCCGGTGGTCGGCGCTGCATCTGAATCACTCCGTCGACGACGTCGCCGCCACGCTCGCCGGCGCGTTCGCGAGCCGCTTCAACTTCAGTTTCCGGCCCGCGTTCCTGACCGCGCGGCGCTGGCTCACCGCCACGCCTGCGAATCCGCTGAAGCAGGCTTTCCTGTGGGACCCGACCCTGCGCATCGGCGCGGTCGGCGACTGGTGCGGCGGCCCGCGGCTCGAGGGCGCCTTCATGTCGGGCCGCTCGCTTGCACAGGCCATCAGCGCGTAGCCGCTCGCGCCGCGAACCCCGATAATTGTGCTGCGCCCGGGGAGGGCGGGGAGTGGAGTTGAGCGCGGGAAGCCAGTTCGACCTGTTGCGGCAGCGGCGATTCGCGCCGCTGTTCTGGGTGCAGTTCCTCGGCGCGGCGAACGACAACGTCTTCAAGTTCGCGTTCACGCTGCTCGCCACATACGGCGCGTCGAGCTGGGGCGGCGTGGACGCGAGGCTGGCAGGATTCCTGATCGGGGGCCTGTTCATCGCGCCCTTCGTGCTCTTCTCCGCGACGAGCGGCCAGCTGGCGGATCGCCTCGAGAAGTCCTGGCTCATCCGCCGGGTGAAGGAAGCGGAAATCGTGATCATGCTGATCGCCGCGGCCGGGTTCCTGCTGCAGGTGCCGGNGCTGCTGTACCTCACGGTCTTCCTGATGGGGCTGCACTCGACCGTGTTCGGCCCGGTCAAGTACTCCTACCTGCCGCAGCACCTCGACACGCACGAGATCACGGGCGGCAACGGGCTGGTGGAGATGGGGACTTTCGTCGCCATCCTCTTCGGGACGATCGGCGGCGGCTTGCTGATCAACCAGTTCGGGCCGAGCGGTGCCGCCGCCACCGCTGCGGCGGTCCTCGTCATCGCGGNGCTCGGCCGTGCCGTGGCTCAGTTGGTTCCGCTGTCGCCCGCCGCGGACCCGAGCCTGCGGATCAACTGGAATCCGATCACCGAGACCACGGCCAACCTCCGGATCGCGCANTCGAGCCCCGCGGTGTTCAACTCGATCCTCGGNATTTCGTGGCTCTGGTTCTTCGGCTCGATCTTCCTGACCAGCTTCACGCCGTTCGCGCGCGAGAACCTCGGCGGCGACGAGGGCGTGGTCACGTTCCTGCTCGCGGTGTTCTCGTTCGGCATCGGCACCGGCTCGCTGGTGACCGAGCGGCTGTCGGGTCGCAAGGTGGAGATCGGCCTCGTGCCGCTGGGATCGATCGGCATGACCGTGTTCGCCGTCGACCTCTATTTCGCTTCGCGCGGCTTCGCGGCGATGCAGGGCGCGACGCTCGTCGAGTTCCTCCGCCACGACGGCGCCTGGCGCATCGCGTTCGATCTCGCCGCGCTGTCGTTCTTCGGCGGCCTGTACTCGGTGCCGCTCTACGCCCTGATCCAGAGCCGCGCCGAGAAGACGCACGTCGCGCGCATCGTCGCAGCCAACAACATCCTGAACGCGTTGTTCATGGTGACGGCGTCACTCATGGCGGCGGCGCTGCTCTCCGCGGGACTGACGATCCCGCAGCTGTTCCTGGTCACCGCCGTCCTGAACGCCGCCGTGGCGGCCTACATCTATCGCCTCGTGCCGGAGTTCCTGCTGCGCTTCGTCGCCTGGGTCCTTGCCCACACGCTGTACCGGGTGCGGTCGATCGAGACGGACCGCATCCCGGAGCAGGGCGCGGCCGTGCTGGTGTGCAACCACGTCAGCTTCGTCGACGCGATCGTCATCATGGGCGAGAGCCCGCGGCCGATCCGCTTCGTGATGGACCACCGGATCTTCAGGGTTCCGTTGATGAACTGGTTCTTCCGGAACGCCAAGGCGATCGCGATCGCGCCCGCGAAGGAGGATCCGACGATGCTGGAGAAGGCCAACGTGCGCATCGACGCGGCGCTCGCCGACGGCGACCTCGTCTGCATCTTCCCGGAAGGACGGATCACCGACACCGGCGAGATGTACCCGTTCAAGCAGGGCGTCGCGCGGATCGTCGAACGCAATCCCGTGCCCGTGATCCCGATGGCGCTGCGCGGCCTGTGGGGCTCGTTCTTCTCGCGCTTCGGCGGCGCCGCGTTCTCGCGGCCGATCGACGCGCGCCTGCGCCGCGGACTGCGGTCCAGGGTCGAGTTCATCGTCGGCGAACCGGTTCCGGCGGCACAGGCCTCGCCTGAGCTGTTGATGCAGCGCGTCGCGGAACTTCGGGGCAGCGAACGCTGAGGGCCGGGTGTCGAGCGTTCGGATTGCCCTGGGTTTCCTGCAGGGTGCGTCGGCGACCCTCGTACAATCCGTCGCCATGTCCTCCACGCTCGGCCATCTCTTCCGCGTCACCAACTTCGGCGAATCGCACGGCCCGGCGATCGGCTGCGTGATCGACGGCTGTCCGCCGGGGCTGCCGCTGTCGGCCGCCGACCTGCAGCCCGATCTCGACCGGCGCCGGCCGGGCACGTCGCGCCATGTGACGCAGCGGCGCGAGTCCGACGAGGTCGAGATCCTCTCGGGCGTCTACGAAGGCGTGACGACCGGCACTCCCATCGCGCTGCTCATTCGCAACGCGGACCAGCGCAGCAAGGACTACGAGAACCTCCTCGACACATTCAGGCCCGGGCACGCGGACTACACCTACTGGCGCAAGCACGGCCTGCGCGACCCGCGCGGTGGTGGACGCTCGTCGGCCAGATTGACGGCGCCGATGGTCGCCGCCGGCGCGGTGGCGAAGAAGTGGCTGCAGGCGACGCACGGCACGCGCGTTCGCGGTTGCATGGAGCAGATCGGCGAGGTCGTCATTCCCTTCATGAGTTGGGACGACGTCGAAGGCAACCCGTTCTTCGCGCCGGATGCCGGGTCGGTCGCCGAACTCGAGGCATACATGGACGCGCTGCGCAGGAGCGGCGACTCGGTCGGCGCGCGGTTGCGCGTCACCGCGAGCGGAGTTCCGGTCGGCCTCGGGGCACCGCTTTACGACAAGCTCGATGCCGACATCGCTTACGCGATGATGGGCATCAACGCGGTCAAGGGCGTCGAGATCGGCGCCGGCTTCAATGCGGTGACGCAGAAGGGCTCCGAGCACGGCGACGAACTGCTGCCCGACGGCTTCGCCACCAATCACGCCGGTGGCGTGCTCGGCGGCATTTCGACCGGGCAGGACATCGAGGTCTCGATCGCGATCAAGCCGACGTCGAGCATTCGCCTGCCGCGCCGTTCCATCGATCGCGCGGGCGAACCGACCGTCGTCGAAACGCACGGCCGCCACGATCCCTGCGTCGGAATTCGCGCCACGCCGATTGCCGAGGCCATGCTGGCGCTGGTGCTGATCGACCACGTGCTGCTGCATCGCGCGCAGAACGCCGACGTGCGGCACGATGTCCCGCCGATCCCGGCGGCCTCGCGCTCCCGCTGATGTCGAATCGCGCCGCGGCTCCCGACCCCGCCGGTCGGCGGCTGGGGATGTTCTTCGGCGCGTACTTCGCGCTGGTCGGGATCCTCGGGCCGTACATGCCGCTGTACTTCGAGCAGCGCGGCCTGACGGCGGTGCAGATCGGCCTGCTGGTGGCGATGGCGCAGGCGATGCGGATGGTCGGGCCGAACCTGTGGGGCTGGCTCGCCGACCGTTCGGGGCACCGTACGCGCATCCTGCGCACCACATCGCTCGCGCTCGTCGTGTCGTTCGCGCTGCTCTTCTTTCCCGGCGGCTTCGGCTTCGTGTTCGCCGCGATGGCGCTGGTGAACTTCTTCCAGACCGCGCAGATGCCGGTGGCCGAGGCGCTGGCGTCGGCGCAGTTGCGAGGGCAGGCCGACGCGGCGACCCGTTACGGCCGGTTGCGCGTGATGGGTTCGATGGCGTTCGTTGCGGTCGTGCTTGCCTCGGGCCCATTGTTCGACCGCGTCGGGATGGAGGCCGCGCTGTGGGTGTGCATCGGGCTCGCGCTGCTGCTGCTCGGAGCGTCGTTCGGCGTGGTCGAGCAGCACGCCGTCGAATTGCCGCACGAGCGCGTGTCGGTGAGGGCGCGCCTGAGGGAGCCGCGCGTCCGCTGGTTCCTGGCGTCCGCCGCCCTGATGGTGTTCGCGCACGGCGCGCTTTACACCTATCTTTCGCTGTACCTCGCGCAGCTCGGCTACAGCAAGACGGCGATCGGAGCGTTCTGGGTCGTCAGCGTCGTGCTCGAGATCGCGTTCTTCCTCACGCAGGGCAAGTGGTTCGCGCGCTTCGGCGTGTTCCCGCTGATGATCTTCGCATTCGGGGTCGCCGCGGTCCGGTTCCTGCTGATTGCGGGATTGGCGACGGTGTGGTGGATCCTGGTGCTGGCCCAGGCGATGCACGCGGTAACGTTCGCGGTGCACCACAGCGCTTCCATATTGACGATCCAGCGCTGGTTCCCGGGACGGGCGGCGGCGCGGGGCCAGGCCCTCTACATCAGCATGGCGTACGGGCTCGGTGGTACGGTGGGCAGCCTGGTTGCCGCGTGGCTGTGGTCCGCCGCTGGTCCGTCCTGGGCTTTCGTTGCCGGCAGCGCGGGCGCGGTCCTCGGCTTCTGGGCGGCGGTGCGAACACGGCGAGCCGATCGCGACCGGGCGAAGCCGCACAGCGTGAACCTCGAACTCGACAGGAGTGTGAACGGATGAATCGGATCAGAGCGGCTGTCGCGGCCGCTGCGTTGTCGGTGCTCAGCGTCGGCTGCCAGTCGGAACAAACGACCCAGGGCGGCGTCGTGGGCGTCGACCGCAAGCAGCCGATGACGTCGCTCGTCAGCGCGAAGGAAGTCGAGCAGCAGGCGTCGCAGGAGTATGCGCAGTTGATGGCGCAGGCGCAGAAGAAGGGCCTGCTGAACCAGAATCCGCAGCACGTCCAGCGGGTGCGGACGACGGCGCAGCGCCTGGTCCCGCACGTCAGCGCGTTCCGGCCGGACGCGCTGGACTGGAAGTGGGAAACCAACGTGCTGACGTCGAAGGACGTCAACGCGTGGTGCATGCCTGGCGGAAAGATCGCGGTCTATACCGGCCTGATCGAGCGCCTGGACCTGACCGATGCCGAACTCGCGGCGGTGATGGGCCACGAGATCGCGCATGCGCTGCGCGAGCATGCGCGCGAACGGATCAGCCGCCAGATGGCGACGCAGACCGGAACGGCGATCGGCGCCGTCGCGCTGGAGATCCTCACCGGCATCCGCATCGACCCGAACCTCGCCGGCACGGTGTCGCAGGCCGCGTTCGTGCTGCCGAACAGCCGCGAGGCCGAGCAAGAGGCCGACCGCATCGGGGTCGAACTCGCCGCGCGCGCGGGGTATGACCCACGNGCCGCAGTGACCCTCTGGCAGAAGATGGCCAAGCTCGGCGGCAGCGCTCCGCCGCAGTGGCTCTCGACGCACCCGAGCAACGAAACGCGCCTGCAGGACCTCGAGGTCTACACGCAGAAGGTGATGCCGCTGTATCGCGCGGCGGTGCGGTAGGGCCTGTTGACGCCTGGATCGCCCATGCGCGAGCCAAGCGGTGACACGCGCTAGGCGATGACGAGGTCGGCGCGCGCCGTCTGCCGGGTGGCGCGGGCGAGCGGGTGCGCGTCCGGCGTGGCGGGACCGAAGCGCAACGTCAGCGCGGCCTGCTCGTCGGCGTTCAGGCGCGCAAACAGGAAGTCGGTCCGATTGCCCGGATCGTCCGGCAGGTAGAACTGCGTGGCGAGCACGCGCCCGTCGGCAGCCTGCACGCGGACGTGGATGTGCGGCGTGCGTCCGGGGTAGGCGACCGGACGAATCGTGCGGAAGTGAAAGGAGCCGCCGGCGTCCGTCGCGGCCACTCCGTAACCCTGGAAGTCGGGATCGCGCTGGGACTCGGCGCCGCCGTCCGGATGGTGATAGACGGCGAAGGCGTCGCACTGCCAGATCTCGACCGCGGCGTTGGCCACCGGGCCGCCGCGGCGGTCGAGGACCCGGCCGGTGAGGTACACCGGAATGCCCTGGGTCCGCACGCGATCGCCGTCCAGCCGCAGCAGGTCCGCATCGGTTTCGCGCGGCCGTTCGGACGCGCGGCGGGGATAGAAGGGGCCGAGCGCCTGCGCCGGCGTGACACCGGCGGTCGGCCGGGCGCGCGCGAGCGGAAGCGCGACGGCACCGGCGATGCCGGCGACGAACAGGCGGCGCTCCATCGTGCTTCGATTGTTCTTGCGTTCGCTCACTGGGCTAACCTCCGCGCTGCGCGCTCATGTGGACCCCTCGCTCATCCTGCTGCCTGAGACATGTTCGCGGGGCATTGCGTTCCGGATCGGCCGCGTCCGGATGGCATAATCNNTTCTGACGCCGGGCCTTTTCCCGGCGCGATTTTTTCAGGCATGGCCGCCGCGCGCACACTGTACGACAAGCTCTGGGACGATCACGTCGTTCACGTCGAGGAAGACGGGACGACCGTTCTGTACATCGATCGCCACCTGGTCCACGAAGTGACGAGTCCGCAGGCGTTCGAAGGGCTGCGTCTCGCGGGCCGCAGGCCGTGGCGCATCAGCTCGATCATAGCGACGGCCGACCACAACACGCCGACGACCGACTGGGACCGCGGCTACGAGGGCATCGCCGATCCGGTCTCGAAGGAGCAGATCGTCGAGCTCGACAGCAACATCAGGCAGTTCGGGGCGGCGGCTTACTTCCCGTTCCTCGACAAGCGCCAAGGCATCGTTCACGTGATGGGACCGGAGCAGGGCGCGACGCTGCCGGGAATGACCGTGGTCTGCGGCGACTCGCACACCAGCACCCACGGGGCGTTCGGGGCGCTGGCCTTCGGCATCGGCACCAGCGAGGTCGAGCACGTGCTCGCCACGCAGACGCTGCTGATGAAGAAGGCGAAGAACTTGCTGGTGCGCGTCGAAGGCAGGCTGCCGAAGGGCTGCACCGCGAAGGACATCGTGCTCGCGATCATCGGCCGCATCGGCACGGCGGGAGGCACCGGCTACGCGATCGAATTCGCCGGCGGCGCCATCGAGGCGTTGTCGATGGAAGGCCGGATGACCGTCTGCAACATGGCGATCGAGGCCGGTGCCCGCTCGGGCATGGTCGCGGTGGACGAGAAGACCATCGAGTACGTGCGCGGACGGCCGTTCTCGCCCGAAGGCGCGATGTTCGAGCCGGCGGCGGCCGCGTGGCGCCAGTTGCGCTCGGACCCCGGCGCACGCTTCGACCACGTCGTCGAACTGCGAGCGGAGGAGATCGAGCCTCAGGTGACCTGGGGCACGTCGCCGGAGATGGTCACGACGGTCAAGGGCCAGGTGCCCGATCCCGAGGCGGAGAAAGACCCCGTGAAGCGCGAAGGCATCGAGCGCGCCCTGAAGTACATGGGCCTGACGCCGAAGACACCGATCACCGCGATCCGCGTCGACAAGGTCTTCATCGGCTCGTGCACGAACTCGCGCATCGAGGACCTGCGCGAAGCGGCCTGGGTCGTGAAGCGACTCGGCAAGCGCGTGGCTTCGAGCGTGAAACTGGCGATGGTCGTTCCGGGCTCGGGCCTCGTGAAGGCACAGGCCGAGAAGGAAGGGTTGCACGAGATCTTCAAGGCGGCCGGCTTCGAGTGGCGCGAACCGGGCTGCTCGATGTGCCTCGCGATGAACGCCGACCGTCTCGAGCCGGGCGAACGCTGCGCGTCGACCAGCAACCGCAATTTCGAGGGCCGCCAGGGAGCGGGCGGCCGCACGCATCTGGTTTCGCCCGCGATGGCCGCGGCAGCCGCGATCGAGGGACATTTCGCTGACGTAAGGAGACTCCAATGAAGCAACTGCTCGTCGTTCTGATCGCCGCTCTCGTCGCTGCATTCGCGACCACGGGCTGCAACACGGTGGCTGGCATGGGCAAGGACATCGAGGCCGCCGGCGGGGCCGTCGACAAGGCCGCGACGGACACCAAGAAGAAAATGTAAGGAGCGGTCCTGGACGCCTTCACCGTTCATCAGGGACTGGTCGCGCCGCTGGATCGCGCGAACGTCGACACCGACGCGATCATCCCGAAGCAGTTCCTGAAATCGATCAGGCGGACCGGCTTCGGCCCGAACCTGTTCGACGAGTGGCGTTACCTGGACCATGGCGAGCCGGGCATGGATCACTCGAAGCGGCCGCTGAACCCGGACTTCGTGCTGAACCAGCCGCGCTACCAGGGGGCGACCATCCTGCTCGCGCGCAAGAACTTCGGCTGTGGCTCTTCGCGCGAGCACGCGCCGTGGGCGTTGCAGCAGTACGGCTTCCGGGCGGTGATCGCGCCGAGTTTCGCCGACATCTTCTTCAACAACTGCACGAAGAATGGCCTGGTGCCGGTGGTGCTGCCGGAAATCGTGATCGACCGCCTGTTCCACGAGGTCGCGGCTCATCCGGGCTACCGGCTCACGGTCGACCTGCCGCGGCAGAAGCTGGTGGAGGCCGACGGCCGCGAGCACGACTTCGACGTCGCGCCGTTCCGCAAGTACTGCCTGGTCAACGGGTTGGACGACATCGGGCTGACGCTGCGCCACAAGGACAAGATCGCGGCGTTCGAGAAGGAACGGCTGATGAANCAGCCGTGGCTCGCCAGGACGAGCTGATCACTCCACTTCGTTCCGGTGCGGGCAGGGGCGGGGTGAACAACAACCGGTCCGCGCGGGAANNNGCATGAAGATCGCAGTCCTGCCGGGCGACGGCATCGGCAAGGAGATCGTGGCCGAGGCCGTCAAGGTGCTGCAGGCGCTGGGTGAGCGCTTCGANCTCGAGTTCGCCGACGTCGGCGGCACGGCGTACGAAGCGCACGGGCATCCCCTGCCGGACGCGACGCTGAGGCTCGCGCAGGCAGCCGACGCGGTGCTGTTCGGCGCGGTTGGTGACTGGAAGTACGACAAGCTCGAGCGCGCGCTGCGCCCCGAGCAGGCGATCCTCGGGCTGCGCCGGAACCTCGGCCTGTTCGCGAACTTCCGGCCGGCGCTCTGCTATGCGGAGCTCACGCATGCCTCCAGCCTGAAGCCCGAGCTCGTCGCCGGGCTGGACATCCTGATCGTGCGCGAGCTGACCGGCGACATCTACTTCGGCCAGCCGCGCGGCCGGCGCCTGGCCCCGGACGGCCCGTTCGCCGGGCAGCAGGAGGCGTTCGACACGATGCGCTACAGCCGCCCGGAAATNGAGCGGATCGCGCACGTTGCGTTCCAGGCGGCGCGCCGGCGCAATCGCAAGGTCACCAGCGTGGACAAGGCCAACGTGCTCGAGACCTTCCAGTTCTGGAAGGACGTCGTGACCGAGGTCCACGGCCAGTATCCCGANGTCGAACTCGAGCACATGTACGTCGACAACGCCGCCATGCAGCTCGTCCGGGCGCCGAAGAAGTTTGACGTGATCGTCACCGGGAACATGTTCGGCGACATACTCTCCGACGAAGCCGCCATGCTGACGGGATCGATCGGCATGCTCCCTTCGGCGTCGCTCAATGAGCGGAACCAGGGGCTGTTCGAGCCATCGCATGGCAGCGCGCCCGACATCGCCGGGAAGGGGGTCGCCAATCCGCTGGCGACGATCCTGTCAGCGGCGATGATGCTGCGCTACTCGCTCGACCGGGCCGAGCAGGCCGACCGGATCGAGGCCGCTGTGCGAAAGGTCCTGGGGCAGGGACTGCGCACCGCGGACATCTGGAGCGAGGGCACGAATATGGTCGGGACGAAGGACATGGGCGACGCGGTGGTCGCGGCGCTGTACGCATGAACGACGGGCAGGCAGCCGGCAGGGGCGAGGGAAATGAAAGCAGGCATCGTGGGTTGGCGCGGCATGGTGGGCTCCGTGTTGATGGAGCGCATGACCGCGGAGCGGGACTTCGAACTCTTCGACTCGGTGTTCTTCAGCACGTCGAACGCCGGCGGCGTGGCGCCCAAAGTGGCCCGAGCCGCTCCGACGCTGAAGGACGCGGCCGACATCGACGCGCTGAGGTCGTGCGACACGATCGTCACCTGCCAGGGCGGCGATTACACCAACGACGTCTTCCCGAAACTGCGGGCCGCCGGCTGGAACGGTTACTGGGTCGACGCCGCCTCGACCCTTCGGATGAAGGACGACGCGGTCATCATCCTCGACCCGGTGAACCTGCCGGTGATCAGGGACGCGCTCGCCGAGGGCGTCAAGAACTACATCGGCGGCAACTGCACGGTCAGCCTGATGCTGATGGCGCTCGACGGCCTGCTCGAGGAAAACCTGGTCGAGTGGGTCACCGCGATGACCTACCAGGCGGCCTCCGGCGCCGGCGCGCCCAACATGCGCGAGCTGCTGGACCAGATGGGCGTTGCGCACGGCAGCGTGAAGGACCTGCTGGCGGATCCGAAGTCGGCGATCCTCGACATCGACCGCACGGTTTCACAGGTGCTGATGTCCGACCGGTTGCCGAAGGAGAACTTCGGTGTGGCGCTCGCCGGGAGCCTGATCGCCTGGATCGACAAGGACCTGGGCAGTGGTGTCAGCCGGGAGGAGTGGAAGGGCGGGGCCGAGGCGAACAAGATTCTGGGCAAGCCGGCGATGGGACAGCCGGGAGCGCTGATCGTCGAAGGCCTGTGTGTCCGTATCGGGGCGATGCGCTGCCACAGCCAGGCGCTCACGATCAAGTTGAAGAAGGACCTGCCGCTGGCCGAGATCGAGCAACTGTTGGCGCGCGGCAACGAATGGGTCAAGGTGATCCCGAACACCCGCGAAGCAAGCATCCGCGAACTATCTCCGGCCCGGATCAGTGGAACGATGGCCGTGCCGATTGGCCGGTTGCGCAAGCTGGCGATGGGTCCGGAGTACCTGTCGGCCTTCACGGTCGGAGACCAGCTGCTGTGGGGTGCGGCCGAACCGCTGCGCCGCATGGTCCGCCTGCTCCTCAACAAACTCTGATCGGTGCCGATCATTTCAACCGGGCGCCGAATTCCAGCGGTGCCCGCGTGCGGCATTTCTCACATAAAGGCGGGACTTACGGCTATTTCTAAGCTTGCCGCCCTAAGTCCATGAATGTTATGTTCGAACGACGTTGTATCACACTGCCAGGGGGCGGAATGCCATCCCAAAAATTCGCTCGCGCGCCCCTTTGGTGCGCGGTTTCACTTGCCGTCGCACTTGCCGTCGCGAGTCCCTACGCGGACGCCGCGGGTCTGGGTCGGCTGACCGTTCAGTCCGGGCTGGGGCAGCCCCTGAAGGCTGAACTCGAGGTCACCGCGGTCGGCCGTGACGAAATGCCGACGCTGCAGGTCAAGCTGGCGCCGCCGGCTGCGTTCCGCGCCGCGAACCTGGAATTCAATCCCGCCCTGAGCAACTTGCAGTTTGCCCTCGAAAGGCGGGCCGACGGCAGTTACTTCGTCCGCATCAATTCGCCGCAGCCTGTCAATGAGCCGTACCTCGACCTGATGGTCGAGCTCACCTGGGCCACGGGCCGGGTCATTCGCGAGTACACGGTCCTGCTCGATCCGCCGTCGTTGCGGCAGCAGGCCGAAGTCGTGGCGCCGGTTGCGCCGCCTGCTCCGGTCGCCGCCCCGGCTCCGGCGCGGCCGGCTCCCGCTGCATCGGTACCGTCGACCCCGACCGTGGCGCCCGCGGCGGCGCCGGCACCGGCTCCTCGGCCAGCCCCGCCCGCTCGGGAAGGCAGTTACACAGTCAAGGCTGGCGACACGCTGGGTCGGATCGCCTCGGAGAACCGGCCTGCCGGTGTGTCGCTCGACCAGATGCTGGTTGCCATGTTCCGCCAGAACCCGGAGGCGTTTTCCGGAAGCAACATGAACCGCCTGAAGGCGGGCGCGCAACTGAGCATTCCGTCCGCGTCCGATGCGACAGCCATCACGGCCGGCGAAGCGCGTCGGGAAGTGGTGGCCCAGAGCGCCGACTTCGCGCAGTACAAGAGCCGGCTCGCGCAGGCCGTCACCGGCACCCCGGCGACGGCGGCGACACCGTCGACCACCGCCGCGGGTGGTGGCCAGGTCACGACCCGGGTCGAGGACAAGGGCGCTGCGGCGCAGCCCGCCGGCGACCAGTTGAAGATCGCAAAGGCCGACGACAAGGGCGCCGCGGCTGCGGCGGCCGCGAAAGCGGACGAAGCCGCCGCGAAAGCGCGCGCGCTGAAGGAAGAAGAGGAGAAGGCCGAACAGCTGCGGCGCACCAACGAGGCGTTGAAGAAGGCGCTCGAGGTCCAGAGCAAGGCCGGCACCCAGGTGCAGCAGCAGGCCGAGCAGAAAGCGGCTCCGGCACCCGCCCCGGTGGTAGCGCCGACCGAGGCGCCGAAGGCGGAGCCGGCGAAGTCCGAAGCGCCGCCGCCCGCGCCGGCGAGCAAGGCTGCGCCGCCGGCCACGCCGCCGCAGGAGGCTCCGAACGCGTTCGTCGACATGCTGGGCAACACGACGACGCAGCTCGGGCTCGTGGGCATTGTTGCGTTGCTGGCCGGCCTCTTCGGCTGGAGCGCTTATCGCAAGCGCAAGACCGAAGGCACCGAGCGCTTCAAGGAAACGAACGAAGGCCTGCAGGCGAACTCGCTCTTCGGCGCGACCGGCGGCCAGAGCGTCGACACAGGAACGAGCACGTTCAACTCGAGCTTCATCCCGGCAGCCTCCCAGCTCGACTCCAACGAGGTCGATCCGGTCGCGGAAGCGGACGTGTACATCGCGTACGGCCGCGAAGAGCAGGCCGAGGACATCCTGAAGGAAGCCCTGCGCCTCCAGCCCGACCGTCACGCCGTGCGACTGAAACTNCTCGAGATCCATGCGCGCCGTGGCGACAAGGCGGCCTTCATGACCATCGCGGAGGACCTGAAGGAGCGCACTGGCGCGACCGGCGAAGACTGGGCCAAGGCGCTGCGCCTTGGACGCACGATGGATCCGGACAACCCGATGTTCGCTGGCGCCCCGATGACGGAACTGGCGCGCGGCCCGGCGACGGCGTTCCGCCTCGACCCGGACACCGCCAAGGGCCGTCCGTCGACACTGAGCGGCGCACCAACCGCCGGACTCGACTTGTCCGGCCTGACGGCGAACTCCGCCATGTCGTCGGATACGGCGTCGGGTGCGCCTCCGCTGACGCGCATGGTCGTCGACACGCGGATGACCAACACGGAAATGAGCCGCCTGGACACGAAGATGCCGGACACGATTCCCGNGCCGGCACCGGCACCCGTCGCTGCACCGGCGGCGCATGCGCCGACGACTCAGTTCCGGGCAACCCTGACGGACGGGGAGAGCAAGAACACGATCTCGACGCCGACCGCCCAGAACGCTGACTTCGGATCGCTCGACTTCGACCTCGGGCCGACGAAGATGAACTTCGGCCCGACGACGCAGGGGCCGGACACCACGATGGACGCGCTGCAGGACGCGGCTCGTGCCCCCACGGCTCCGAAGCTGCCTGCCGTCGAGGCCCCGATCGCGGCGCCGATCGCCGAGCAGCCAATGATGGCAACCGCGTTGGCGACCGCCATCGGCCAGATTCCGGACCTGGACCTGAACATTCCACCGCCGAAGCCCACCTTCAGGGCGCCCGCTCCGGCGCCGGCGCCTGCTCCGGTCGCCAAGGCGGCCGAACAGGAGGAAGAACTGTCGCGCCCCACCGTCATCGGCCTGATGAAGGCGCCCGGCGTCAACACGATGATGCTCTCCGGCCTNCCGGAGGACGCCGCGGCGCGCCTGACGTCGAACACCGAGCAGGCCACGGTGCCTCTGATCGACTTCGACCTCTCTGCGATCAGCATCGATGCGGCCACCAAGCGTGGCGAAACGGAACCCGGCAGCGCGCTCGCGCAGCAGATGGCCACCAAGCTCGACCTTGCTCGGGGTTACATCGACCTCGGCGTGAAGGACGGTGCGCGCGAGCTGCTGGATGAAGTGATGCGCGACGGCACGCGCGACCAGCGCTCGGCCGCGGTCGATCTCATCAAGCAGATCGAGAGCTGAATTCCGCGGGTCGGCAGCGACCCGCGGCGCTTCCCGTGCGCATCGCACTCGGCCTCGAGTACGACGGGGCCGCCTTCACGGGCTGGCAGACCCAACCGGATGGGCGCGGAGTCCAGGACGCGCTCGAGCGCGCCCTGCCGGCGATCGCCGCGAAGCCGACACCCACGATCTGCGCCGGGCGCACCGACACCGGGGTGCACGCGCTCGACCAGGTCGTCCACTTCGACACGGATGCCGTCCGCCCGCTCAGTGCGTGGGTGCGCGGAGTCAACCGCTTCCTTCCGCACTCCATGGCCGTGCGGTGGGCGCGTGAAGTGCCGGATGTCTTCCACGCGCGCTTCGATGCGGTGCGCCGCACCTACGACTACTGGATCCTGAACGACTCCGTGCGATCTCCGCTCGCACATGCGCGAGCGGGCTGGGTCTTTCGTCCGCTCGATGCGACCGCGATGCACGAAGCGGCCGCGCGCCTCGTCGGCCGTCACGACTTCACGTCGTTCCGCTCGGCCGAGTGCCAGGCGACGTCGCCGGTGCGTGAATTGCGCGAACTGAGCGTGGCCAGGCGAGGGCGCCTGATCCGCGTGCGCGCGAGCGCAAACGCCTTCCTGCACCACATGATCCGCAACGTCGTCGGCACGCTCGTCGACGTGGGACTCGGGCGCCATGAGCCGGCCTGGGCGGCCGAGGTGCTGGAAGCACGCGACCGGTCACGTGCGGCGCCGACCTTCTCGCCGGCCGGGCTTTATCTCGTGCGGGTCGAGTACGATCCTGCGTTTCAACTGCCGGCGCCTTCGGCGGCGGTGCCCGTCTGGCTGGATGCGTACCCGGATCAAGATCTGCGGACTGACCCGTGAAGCGGACGTGGCGACCGCCTGCGCGGCGGGCGCCGATGCCGTCGGCTTCGTCTGCTATCCGAGCAGCCCGCGCCACGTTGCTCCGCAACGTTTGCGCGCGCTCGCGCGGGAGCTCGGCCCGTTCACTGTTCCCGTTCTCCTGTTCGTGAATGCCGCGCCGGACCTCGTGCAGGCCGCGCGCGACTTGGTGCCGACGGCGGTGCTGCAGTTTCAGGGCGACGAACTGGAGCCCGAGTGTGCGCGCTACGGTGCGCCATACGTGCGCGCGGTGCGCATGGCCGAGGGGGTCGATTTGCTAGACTGCGAACGCTCTTTTCCCTCTGCGGCGGCACTGCTCCTCGACACGCCGTCCGAGGCCTATGGCGGCAGCGGCCGCGCGTTCGACTGGTCGCGGATTCCAGCCCGCCGCTCCATGCGAGTGATACTTGCCGGCGGGCTCAACAGCGACAACGTGATGCGTGCCGTGCAGGCAGTGCGGCCCTACGCGGTGGATGTCAGCAGCGGCGTCGAGGAGGCTCCGGGCATCAAGAGCGCGACGCGCATCAGGGACTTCGTCGACGCAGTCCGGCGGGCGGACCAGCGCGATCCACAGTGAGAACGAGCGATGTCTGCAACGATCTTCCGGGAAGCCGCATGAAGGTGTACGACCTGCCCGACCAGCGTGGGCACTTCGGCCCGTACGGCGGCGTGTTCGTCGCCGAGACGCTGATGCACGCGCTCGATGAACTGCGCGAGGCGTACGAGCGCTACCGCACGGATCCGCAGTTCGTCGCCGAGCTCAATGACGAGCTCGCGCACTTCGTCGGCCGTCCGAGCCCGATCTACCACGCGCGGCGCTGGAGCGAGCTGCTCGGCGGTGCGCAGGTCTACCTGAAGCGCGAGGACCTGAATCACACGGGCGCGCACAAGATCAACAATACGATCGGCCAGGCGCTGCTCGCGCGACGGATGGGAAAGCCCCGCGTGATCGCCGAGACGGGCGCGGGACAGCACGGTGTGGCCACGGCCACGGTGGCGGCGCGCTTCGGCATGGAGTGCATCGTGTACATGGGCAGCGAGGACGTCGGGCGGCAGGCCGCGAACGTCTATCGCATGAAGCTGCTCGGCGCGACGGTCGTACCGGTGGAAAGCGGCAGCCGCACGCTGAAGGATGCGCTGAACGAGGCGATGCGCGACTGGGTGACGAACGTCGAGAACACGTTCTACATCATCGGCACCGTCGCGGGACCGCATCCGTACCCGATGATGGTGCGCGACTTCAATTCCGTCGTCGGCAAGGAGTGCATCGAGCAGATGCCGCAGATGGCCGGCCGGCAACCGGACGCGGTGATCGCGTGCGTCGGCGGCGGCAGCAATGCGATGGGCATCTTCTATGACTACATTCCGCACGAGCGGGTGCGCCTCATTGGCGTGGAAGCGGCGGGCGAGGGCCTGACGACGATGCGCCACGCGGCGAGCCTGCAGATGGGGACGCCGGGCGTGCTGCACGGCAACCGGACCTACCTGCTGCAGGACGAGAACGGCCAGATCACCGAGACGCACTCGGTCAGTGCCGGCCTGGACTACCCGGGTGTCGGCCCCGAGCACGCGTGGCTGAAGGACAGCGGGCGCGCGGAGTACGTCGGCGCCACCGACGAGGAAGCGCTGAAGGCCTTCCACGAGTGCTGCCGCATCGAGGGAATCATCCCCGCGCTCGAATCCAGCCACGCGCTCGCGTACGCAACGAAGCTGGCGCCGACGATGCGCAAGGACCAGATCCTCCTGGTGAACCTTTCGGGCCGCGGCGACAAGGACCTGCACATCGTGTCCGAAGCGAGCGGGCTGGAGTTCTACTGCCGCGCGTCGTGCCGCGAGGCCTCGCTCGAGTACCGGCGCAACCACCCGGGAGGCCAGTGATGTCCCGCATCGCGGCGCGCTTCGCATCGCTGCGCCAGCAGGGCCGCAAGGGCCTGATCCCTTACATCTGCGCCGGCGACCCCGACGCGGACCTCACCGTGCCGTTGATGCACGCCCTCGCGCGCGCCGGCGCCGACGTGATCGAACTGGGTGTTCCGTTTTCCGACCCGATGGCCGATGGTCCCGTGATCCAGCGCGCCGCCGANCGAGCGATCCGCAACGGCGTCGGACTGCGGGCGACGATCGAACTCGTCGCCACCTTCCGGGAGACGGACTCGTCCACGCCGGTCGTGCTGATGGGCTACGCGAATCCGATCGAGCGCATGGGACGCGAGGCGTTCGCGAAGGCGGCGCAGGCCGCCGGAGTGGACGGCGTCCTTGTGGTCGACTACCCGCCGGAGGAGTGCGAGGAGTTCTCCGGGTCGATGCGCGCGGCCGGGATCGATCCGATCTTCCTGCTCGCCCCGACCTCGACCGACGAACGCATCGAGGCGGTCGCCCGGCACGCCTCCGGCTACCTGTATTACGTGAGCCTCAAGGGCATCACAGGAGCAGGGAACCTCGACACAGCGAGCGTGGTTGCCAGGATGCCGCTGATCCGGCGCGTGACCGACGTGCCGGTAGGCGTCGGCTTCGGCATTCGCGACGCCGCGACCGCGCGTTCGGTTGCCGAGGTGGCCGATGCCGTCGTGATCGGGTCGCGCATCGTCCAGGAAATCGAATCCAATCCGCGCGACGCGGCGGCGGAAGCCGTGGAGCGCTTCGTGGCAGGCATCCGGGCAGCGCTCGATGCGGCCCCTGTCAAGGCGGCAGCGTGAGGAGTACCGAATGAGCTGGATCGACAAGATCCTCCCGCCGCGCATCAAGCGCGAGGAGGGCGCGGCGCGCAAGCAGATGCCCGAGGGCCTGTGGACCAAGTGTCCGAGTTGCGAGGCGGTGCTGTACAGCGCCGAGCTGCAGAAGTCGCTGCAGGTCTGCCCCAAGTGCGACTTCCACATGCGCATCGGGGCGCGGGAGCGCCTCGACGCCTTGCTCGACGCCGAAGGTCGCTACGAGATCGGCCAGGAGGTGCTGCCCGTCGATGCCCTGAAGTTCAAGGACAGCCGGAAGTATCCGGAGCGCCTGCAGCAGGCGATGAACGACACCGGCGAGACCGATGCGCTGGTGGCCATGGGCGGCTCGATCCGCGCGCTGCCGGTGGTGGTCGCGTGCTTCGAGTTCGACTTCATGGGCGGCTCGATGGGNTCGGTNGTCGGCGAGCGNTTCGTGCAGGGCGTGAAGGTGGCGATCGAGCAGAAGGTGCCNTTCATCTGCGTCACCGCGACCGGCGGCGCGCGGATGCAGGAAGGCCTGCTGTCACTGTTCCAGATGGCGAAGACCACGGCGATGATCGCGAAGCTGGCGGANGCGAAGCTGCCCTTCATCTCGGTGCTGACCGANCCGACCATGGGCGGCGTGTCGGCGAGCTTTGCCTTCGTCGGCGACGTCGTGATCGCGGAGCCNAAGGCGCTGATCGGCTTTGCCGGGCCGCGCGTGATCGAACAGACGGTGCGCGAGAAGCTGCCTGAGGGATTCCAGCGCGCCGAGTTCCTGCTCACCAAGGGGGCGATCGACATGATCGTCGATCGGCGCCAGATGCGCGACGAGATCGCGCAGCTGCTCGCGCTGCTGCTGAAGCAGCCGGCGGACGCGATTGCCTAACGGTTCGGGGGCGCCGGCCGCTACGCGTCCGGCGACTTGATTGGTCAAGGACGATCTTGCCGGTTGGCTGAGCCGCATCGAGCGGCTGCACGTAAAGTCCATCGACCTCGGGCTCGATCGCGTGCGCGCGGTCGCCGAGCGNNTCGGGCTGANGCTCGACGTGCCGACAGTCGTCGTCGGNGGCACCAACGGCAAGGGGTCCACCTGCGCGATGCTCGACAGCATCCTGCGCGCGGCGGGCTATCGCGTCGGGNTGTACACGTCGCCGCACCTGCTCCGCTTCAATGAACGNTGCCGGATCGATGGCGTCGACGCCGCGGACGCCGNCCTCATCGAGCAGTTCGANGCAGTCGAAGCCGCCCGCGNNAGCACNTCACTGACNTACTTCGAGTTCACCACCCTGGCGATCCTGNGCCTCTTCAGCCGCGCATCCCTCGACGCGCTCGTGCTCGAGATCGGGCTCGGCGGGCGGCTCGACGCGGTGAACATCGTCGATGCGGACGTCGCCATCGTCACGTCGATCGACCTGGATCACATGGATTACCTCGGGCCGACGCGCGAGGACATCGGCTACGAGAAGGCGCACATCTACCGGGCCGGCCGGCCGGCGATCTGCAGCGATCCCGCGCCGCCCAGGTCGCTGCTCGAGCATGCGGCCAGCATCGGCGCCGATCTCTGGCGCTTCGGCCGCGACTTCAACTACCAGGGCGANCGGCANCAGTGGGCATACGCAGGTCGGCNAGTGCNTCGGTCCGGTCTGCCGTATCCCGCGCTTCGCGGCGCCAACCAGCTGCTCAACGCATCCGGCGCGCTCGCTGCGCTCGAGGTGCTTGCCGAGCGGCTGCCGGTNTCGCAGCAGGCCGTTCGGCAGGGGCTCCTTACGATNGAACTGCCCGGCCGCTTCCAGGTCCTGCCGGGACGTCCCGCCGTGATCCTCGACGTCGCGCACAATCCGCACGCCGCCGCCGTGCTGGCCGACAACCTGGACAACATGGGCTTCCATCCGTTCACGCACGCGGTGTTCGGCATGCTGCGCGACAAGGACATCGACGGCGTCATCGCCAGGCTCGGCAACCGCATCGATCACTGGCACGTCGCTCCGACTCCCGGGGAGCGAGGATGCGACGCGGCGACCGTCGCTGCGCTGGTGCGCGCGCGCGCCGGCACCGGCGGCTGCGCGATCTCGGAGTACCCGGACCTCGCGGCGGCCTTCGACGGCGCGCGAAAGCGGGCGGGGGCCGATGATAGAATCGTGGCCTTCGGTTCCTTCCTCACCGTTGCCGAGGTGATGCGCGCGGTCCGCGCGCGCCCGGCGGCGGCTGCTGCGTAAGGATCTTCTGGAGTCTGGATGGGTCTTGCGTTCTGGCGTTCGAAGAAGCGCACAGCCAACGCCGGCGACAGGCCGGCCTCCCGTCCTCCACATTCGCAAGACGACGACGTCGATCCACGGCTCGACCCTGCCGCGGGCTTGCGCGCGCGGGCACGCCATCGGTTGATCGGCGCGTCGGCCCTGCTGCTGGCCGTCGCCATCATCGTGCCGATGGTGCTCGATCCCAACCCCAGGCCGGTCAGCGAGAACATCCCGATCGACATTCCGAGCGAGCGCACGCCCTTCACGCCGCGCCTGTCGCTGCCGCCGGTGCCTGCCGCCGACGCCGGCACGCCTCCGCCCGACCAGGCGCCCGTTGCGGCTTCTGCCAAGGCTGAGCCGAAGGCAGACGTCCGAACCGAGACGAAGGCAGAAGCGAAGTCGGCGGCGCCGGCGGCCCAGAAACTGCCTTCCGGATCGATGGCCGCAGCCAAGTCCGAGACGAAGACAGACGAGGCGAAGCCGTCAAAGGTGGAAGTGCCGCGCAAGGCGTCCGACTCGCCCGAGACCGCCGCGCCTGCGTCGAAAACCGGGCAGTTTGCCGTTCAGGCCGCGGCGCCGGCCAGTGAAAAGACGGCGCGCGAACTCGTCGAGCGCCTGAAGAAGGGCGGATTCACGACATACACGGAGAAGGTCGAGACCAAGGACGGCGTCCGCCATCGCGTGCGGATCGGTCCGTACGCAACGCTCGAAGACGCCGAGAAGGCGCGGGCGCGCCTGAAGGCGCAAGGCATCACCGGCAACCTGGTCCCGCTCTGAGGTGAGCGTGCCGACGGTCGACTGGATCATCGCCTCCGTTTTCCTGGTGTCGGTGCTCGTTGGACTGCTGCGCGGGGTGACGCGGGAGATCGTGTCGCTGGCCGGCTGGGTGCTCGGCCTGGTGCTTGCGTTCTTCTTCGCCGAGCGGGTCGGGGCCATGCTGCCGATCGAGCCTCCCACCCTGCAGACGGCGCTAGGCGCGCTGCTGATCCTCTCGGGCGTGCTGGTCCTTGCCGCGCTGCTCGGTGCATTGCTCAGGGCGTTGATGACGGCGGTTAAGCTGTCGACGCTCGATCGCCTGCTCGGTGCAGTCTTCGGCTTCGCGCGTGCCGCGCTCGTGCTCGGGGCTGGAATCCTGCTGGCGAACGGAACGCCCGTGCCCGAGGCGGGATGGTGGAAACAGTCCATGTTGTTGCCCTGGCTGCAGGCGGGCGTAGCATTCGCATCGCCGTTGTTGCCGGAATCGCTCGATCGCCTGCGCGGGCTGGCGCAGGGCTGAGGGGAGAAGACCATGTGCGGCATCGTCGGAGTCGTTGCGACGGGACCGGTGAACCAGTTGCTCTATGACTCGCTGCAACTGCTGCAGCACCGTGGTCAGGATGCGGCGGGCATCGCGACGGGGCAGGGCAGTTCGTTCTCGATGTGGAAGGGCAACGGCATGGTGCGCGAGATCTTCCGCACGCGGAACATGCGCAACCTGGTCGGCAACGTCGGCATCGCCCACGTCCGTTACCCGACGGCGGGTTCCGCGAGCAACGTCGAGGAAGCGCAGCCGTTCTACGTCAACGCGCCGTTCGGCATCACCCTGGG
>Ga0031656_10000096_pt1 | contig 23604 bp, 17 predicted proteins | sample FrelakmetDIP11DI_FD_55080 | JGI IMG/M metagenome (GOLD analysis project Ga0031656, IMG submission 55080) | Freshwater lake sediment microbial communities from the University of Notre Dame, USA, for methane emissions studies - DIP11 DI | ecosystem: Environmental > Aquatic > Freshwater > Lake >... | reverse complement strand
CCCCCAGCCTGTAGAGCATAATGATAGAAGAGAATCCGAAGATCACCGAGAGGAATCTGGCCGAAAATTCAGAATCGCCGAATAAACCGATCCAATAATGAAGAATAAAAAAATAAAGAGGCGGATGAACATTTGAAATCAATTCGAATACGATATTGATCAAACTCAACTGTGATCTTCGGATTGATGTTCCTTCATCAAGCCAAAGACTCTCGCCGGCAAGATCGTAGATCCTCAAGAATAGACCTGCAGCCAATACGCAAAACATCAGGATGGTTGAACGATTTAAATATCGACCATCTCGCAGGGAAGAAGTTTCTTTATCGAATTCGGAATTCATGAATCATCTGCACACTTCACAACGCCAAAATACCAACGGTGAGTACAGCCGGGGAGCTTTACCGGTATCGCATTATACTGACATTTCTCCTCTTCTGCCTTCCGTCTTCATAAATAATCAAAACAGTCTCATAAGGGGTGGGAAGGCAGAGCGCCATATCAAAGCAGGTCTTCCTCTTGCCTATATTGTTGGCGCAGACCCGTTATAAAATGTTCCTCTCCTCGTCCCTGAAGGTTCAAGTAAAGGCCGCCGTGAAGCAAGCGTGCTGGTCTCCCGCCTCACGCTATGGCTAATCCCACAATAGCGGTTGCATTGCCTCATCCGGTTACGAAGGGCATCGCTTCCCTCCCAGAAAGCCCGCAAATCTCCTTTTTTCTGAAGTCTTTTNCCGGGAAAAGNGGTGGAGAAACANAGACCGGCCACCCCGTAATGGTCCACCATAATGTTGCGTTCGTAACTGTTACAGATATGTTCTTCGGTGCCAGTGCGTGCGCCCCATCCACGTTGAACGTCCCGGCTGTTGTTTAGCGAACGGAAATACATACGAACATGATCCAGCCAAACAGGATTGAGCTCCAGTTTATACTTTCGGTCGCACTTCATTATGATTTCAGCAAGCCTGTCGGGATCCACATGATGGTGCCGGGCAAAGAAATCATCTGTTTCTCCCTGATGACCAAANGTGGGCTGAATGAAATTGAGTTTGAGCTTGTCGGCCTTGATATCATTCAGTACGAAATTGTAAAAGTCATCTAAGTCCTGATAGTTGCGGCTAAAGATTAGTCCCATGACATAAATACGTGTATCAATAGCGTTCAATCGTTGCCGTGCTGCAAGGAGCAACCTTATGGCATTGACTGCTTTCCTGAACGNCCCCTTCACCCCTCTCATTTCGTCATGCAGGATTTCCNTGTGGCTNTCCAGCGAAACCGTGATTTCATGAGCGCCTTCGCAGATAAGACGTTCCGCGATACACTCGTCATATATTCTCGTGCCGTTGGTTACGCCAATCGCGCGCAAGCCTAATGCACGGCATTCCATGGTAATCAAGAAATAATCCTCCAAATCGAGTAGTTTCTCTCCTCCGCAAATGACTACCTTGCCATGCGGATTTATCTCTGCGAATTCTGCAAGGATGTCCCGCTTGCGTTCCCAGGACAGGTAATTGTGTTTGTCGTTATCATCTTGCTTCCAGAAATCGCAGTGCTGACAGCGCAGGTTACAACGCTTATTGACCTGAACGTACAGAAATTGGGGCGGCATACGCATGGCAGTAAAGTTCCCCCTATATTTTGTCTTCCAATCGATTAACCTCACGCCACTTGCCCTTCCCTGCTTTCGAACAACAGTTTTTCAGACTCACTTTTTTTGCACTTCTTTTAATACGCTATTTAAAAAGTCTTCATATTTTAAAGCTATCTTATCCCATGAATAGGTTTTCACCCAAGCCCTCCCCCTCTGTCCCATCTCTTTCCGTTCATCGCTTGACATAAGGTCTTTCATGGACTGCGTCATTGAGAGGGCATCTCCTGTCTTAAAAGACATTCCNGCACNGTTTTCTTTCACAAAATTGAATTCTGGAATCTCGCTCACAATGAGCGCCTTGCCACATGCCATTGCCTCAAGAGAGGTTATGGGCTGCACCTCATGTCTCGAAGGAAAGACGCAAAACAATGCCTTTCTTATAACCTCTGTTTTTTTATCNCCGGAAACCCAGCCCAATAGTTCTATGTTCTTCCTTNCATTCTCGGGTAATTTCANGAGCATAGTTTCAAACCTTTCCATATCCCTTCCATCCCCTGCGATNACTAATCTGATATGTGGGAATGATTTAAGAAACTCAGCATATGCATTGACAAGAACGCCAAGTCCTTTTCCGTAAATGTCTATCCTGCCGAGATAAAGTATATAATCACTTTCCTCAGAGATAACACTCTGTAATTGAGGAGAAATACCGTTTGGAATGACTTCAATACGCCTACCCCTCACCCTATCCCACTCCCTCAAGAGGAGTGGGGACACATATCCCCCCCCCTCGCCCCCCTTTACGAAAGGGTGGAACACATCACTATCCCCTCTTAATAGAGGGGAATTAAGTCCCCCTTTGGCAAAGGGGGATAGAGGCGGATTTCCAGGTAAAAGTTTTTTAATAGTCTGGGGGGTTATGAAGATAAAATTTTTGTAGAACAGCGGTCTCAGTCGCTCCATGATATAGAGAGTGAAAGCATAAAAGGGATTATATTTTCTAAAATAGAGCAGGCCCGTGTATCCCTGTATCTGCAAAATGAGCGGTTTTTTTGTCCATGCGTGCAGGAATGTTGGAATCGCAGGTGAAAACTCCTCAATGATGATATCGAATTCATCCCCGTACTTGCGCGCAAACTGTGCAGTATGAAAAGCATAGGAGAGAAGAGCTCTGGTTAAATTGTTACTTTCTGATCCGACAAAGACATGCTTCAACCCTTCAATCTCTTTGTCTCGGGCGCCCGGGTACTTCTTGCAGAGCAGGGTGATATCATGTCTGGTGCGCAAATGTTTGTAGATTTCATATGCCCTTATCCCGACCCCGCCGATCCCGAAATAATCACCCTTGCTTTCATACAGAAGATGGAGAATCTTCATTTTTTCCCGTCCATCATCTTGCAGTCCTCTCAGCCGGCCGGCAAGCTTTCATAACCCCACCCCTCCTCCCCTTATCTTAAGGGGAGGGAAGGAGAGGTTAAAAGTTAAGTAATCTTTTAATAAGGTATAATAAGCCAAATTTATTATCATAATGACATAAAAAATAGTCATAAGTCTTCCGGTCTCACCAAACCGGGAACAAATAGTGGGGAATACATTGAAAGCTCTTCAGGAATTTTCCGAGATACTTCGTTATAAGGAACTCTTGAGAAACCTCATCGAGAGGGATATCAAGAAACGATATAAGCGCTCGGCCCTCGGTTTTCTGTGGGTCATGCTCGACCCGTTATTGATGATGCTGATATTCTTTATTGTTTTTTCGGGACTCTTCGGCAATACCGTTGGGAATTACTCCGCGTATGTGATCACCGGTATTATCATGTGGCAGCTCTTTGCACAGGGCACAAAAGTCGCCTCAACGGCGTTTCTGCAAAATCGTAACCTCATCAGTAAAATCCATCTCCCGACGGCAATTTTTCCTATTGCTGTTGTAGGCTCTTCGGTAATTCATTTCTTTTTCTCATTGGTCCCCCTGGTTATCATTGTCATTTTTTCCGGCACAACCCTGAGCCATTATATTTTTTTACTGCCCATTGCAATAAGCCTCATCATATTGTTCTCTGTCGGAATATCTCTCACGATAGCAACTCTCACGGTCTTTTTCCACGACGTCCTCTATATTTATGACGTTCTTCTGGTAGCATGGATGTATCTGTCCGCGATCTTCTATCCGGTCTCCATCCTCCCCGAGAAATTCCGGATGCTGATGTCTTTTAACCCGCTCTATCATTATATAAGCCTCTTCAGGGCATGCATCTACGATACAACATTGCCTCTTATGGAACACCTGCTCTTCGGCACCGCTTTCGCGGTCATCTCTTTTGCAATGGGATGGATCATTTATCATAAGAACCGGGACAAGATCATTTTTTATATTTAAGGCACTCATGATACGTTTACAGAATATATCTGTCAGATACCGGCTCATCAGGGAACGCAGGAGCACATTTCAGGCGCATGCTATTAATTATCTGAAGGGGAAGCGAATTGAGATTGAAACTCTCAGGGCTCTAAAAGAAATTTCCCTTGAAATCCCTGAGGGAGAATCCCTCGGAATAATCGGCCACAATGGTGCTGGCAAAAGCACGCTCCTGAAGGTTATATCAGGTGTGATTAAACCAGTTGAGGGAGATATTGAGGTTCGGGGGAGGATAGCGCCCCTCATAGAGCTCACTGCAGGGTTTGATCCTGAACTGACCGGGAGAGAAAATATTTATCTGAACGCCGCAATCCTCGGATTTTCTCGAAAGGAAATTGAGAGTAAAATTGACCGGATNATTGAATTTTCGGAACTGCAGGAGTTCATTGACTCTCCCCTGAAGAATTACTCATCAGGCATGGTCAGCCGGCTCGGTTTTTCGATCGCAACGGAAGTTGACCCGGACATTCTCATTATCGATGAGGTCCTCGCAGTCGGCGATGCTTCCTTCAAGAAAAAAAGTATGGAGAGAATATTGGAATTCAGAAACAAGGGTATTACCATCATCTTTGTCTCACACAACATGGAGGAAATAAGGTCTCTCTGCAGCAAGGTTTCATGGCTGGATCATGGGAGCATAAAAATGACCGGTGAACCCGGTGCTGTCATCGAAGCATATGAATCGTATCATATGTTACCTCGCTAACAGAAGGCTAACTATACATATTGCAAAGGGAATATGAATACTTATCTTGTACTCATACCGGCGTTCAATGAAAGTGCGGACCTCAAGAAGGTACTGAATGACGTCAGAGGGAATATTCCGCAGGCGGATATCCTGGTCGTCAATGACGGATCTACAGATCATACCTCTGAAATTGCAAGAAATGCAGGCGTCATGGTTTTGGACATCCCCTACAATATAGGCTATGGTGGTGCTGTCCAGACAGGTTTCCGTTTTGCAACAGAGTTCGTATACGACTATGTCATTACAATCGACGGGGATGCACAGCATGATCCGGTTTCAGCAAAGAATCTTATCAAGGCCATGGAAGAGACCGGTGCAGATGTAGTCATTGGATCGCGGTTCCTGCACGGAGACTACAGGATGGGTGTGGCCAGGAAAGCAGGTGTCCTGCTCTTTTCAAAAATCGCCCAATGGTATACAGGGGTTCAGTTTACCGATCCAACGTCGGGGTTCCAGATCCTCAACAGGAAGGTCTTCTCATATCTCGCTGAGGAGAACAATTATCCTCTCGATTACCCCGATGCGAATATCATCATGGCAATGCACAAAATGAAATTTACCGTAACGGAAGCTCCGGTAACCATGCGGGAAAAACCGGGAGGCAAATCCATGCATAGTGGTTACAGGCCCTTTATTTATGTCATGAGGATGTTTCTGTCAATCCTCATGGTACTTTTAAGGAAGGAGGAATAATACTTTGGCTTTCAGTATAAGATTAGGTATTCTCTTAATGGGAATTTTTCTTTTTATCGTGATCCTTGAGCTCGTCAGAAGAAAAAAATTCAGAGAAGAACTTTCGATCATCTGGCTTGTAATCGGGATATGTCTCATTCTGAGTTCCTTCGCAGACCGCGTGATTGATCCTCTCGCGCTCAGATTAGGAATCAGCTACCCTCCCGCTCTGGTATTTATACTGATTTTTTTCCTGCTCGTTTTCGCCATGCTCTATTTCTCGCTTGTCGTATCAGATCTCAAAAGCAAAAACAAGGAATTGAGTCAGAAGATGGCGCTTCTGGAATACCGGGTCTCCAAAATTACTCAAGAGGAAACGTCTGCCATAAAAGATTAGCAAGTCGTTGAAACGTTTTTTGTCATCCCGAACTTGTTTCGGGATCTCAAACTTCCTGATTCCAAGAGATGCTGAAACGAGTTCAGCATGACAATGAATCTATATGATTTTTTTTAACAAAATTATACTTATTCCTGTGCAATGATATTTTTAATATGGTCGGGGAGGTTTTTGAATTTTCTGAGTTCTGAAATCTGTTCTTGTGCTTTTTCTGCATCACCGCGCAGATAGTATGCCCTTGCCTTGCTAAAAGGTACCATATACGCCGCAACTCCGCGTTCGAGCGCTTTTTTATAGTACCCCNCTGCTTCAGTATCTTTTTGCATGACAACAAGAACATTTCCCATGGTTAGATATGGCTGGAAAAAGGGCGGNGACTTTGAAACAGCCCGCCGGGCATAGCGAAGCGCCTCCTCGGGATTTGCCTTTCTGATNAGAAGTACGTCCGCCATGTCTGACAGGGCAAGAACATTATCCGGATCAATAGCCAGGGCTTTCCTGAAATATTCATAGGCATGCCCGATATCCCTTTTGCTCATATATGTCAAGCCCATGCCATAATAGGCAGAAGAGAAGCCCGGGTCGAGTGCTATCGATCGTGTGTACTGATTTATCGCCTGATCCAACAATCCCTTTCTGCGATATGCATCTCCCATAAGGTTGTATACGACAACCAAATCTCTCCCTTCAGTCTTTGGTATGATCTCCTCGTATACTCCGAGGGCTCCCTCGATATCGTTTGTTGATGCCTTATAGAATCCTTTCAGGATTTGGATCCGGAAAGATTCAAGAGACAACTCATATCTTCCTATCAGAGTTTTTGCCTCATCTAATTTGCCCCCAAAGAGAAAGAGCATTCCAAGACTGTATATCGAATCATCAAGGTACTGGACTTTTTGCTCTTTGCTGCTTATCCGGACAGCATCTTTAAAATATCTTTCCGCATTATCCATATCCGATAATTTCAAATGGGCATTTCCTAAAGCCAGCATTGCCCGGATATTCGACGGGGCTTTTGATAATGTATCTCCCCATAGGGTGAGAGAATCTTTCCAGACATAGTTCCTTGAGAAGGTGAGCGCACCGGATAGTATTGCAATGATGACAATGAGAGAAAATATGATATTTCTGTTTATCTTAGACCAGAAAGAGATCATCATCTGCCCGGCTAAACCAATGAACAAACCCGAAACAGGGAGATAGTTTCTGTGCTCGAAATAAAGATCAGAACCAAGGGCGAAAAAACTTTCCAGGGATATGGCACAGAGATACCAGAGGATACCAAAACAGANCATCGGGTAGCGTTTCAATTTCCATATCGAAAAAATGATCAGCGACAGGATAAAGAGTGCTGAAAGAATGGTCGTGATAGGATGTGTAATCCCCCCGGATATGGGAAAACTCCACCAGTCGAAAATAAGCAGGTCAGGAAGCGGGAATACAATGAGAAGCAGGTATCTTGAAACAACACGGAACTCTGTAAAAATATGCTGAAGGGGAGTCCAGTAGACATCTGTTGCCATCCACGCCCTTCCAGTCAGGGGCTGATTGGGATTGAAAAATAACTTCACCACATCAAAAAGCGCAAAATGCATTTTCAGGAGAGAAAAAGCCAGACCAACAGAGAGAATTCCTATCCCAAAGACAAGAAGCATTCTCTTTCTGAAAAGATTCCATTGGAAATGGGAAAGAAAGACGTAATCATAGATAAGTATGAGCGGGATTGCCATTACTGCATTCTCTTTCGAGAAAATCCCCAGAACGACCAGTAATCCGCTGGAGATANACAGGAGGAGTGCTTTCCGTCTATCTGCTGTTTGTGCGGCANCAATATAGGAGAGAAGAGCAAGGAGAACAAAGAGAGTTGCCAGTGATGCCATCCTCTGGACAATATAGGCGACGGCGTTAATGTTGATTGGGTGCAGTCCGAAGAGAATACCACTGAAAAGTGCGGCATAAAAGGCAAGATTTTCACCCCCCTTTAATTCCCCCCTTCCCAAGGGGGGACAGAGGGAGGTTGTCTTGTATGCAATGACATAGACCAACGCAGTGTTCATGATATGAATGAGAATATTCAGCAGTCTGAAATTCAAAGGACTGAAAGGAGCTATTAACTGATTCAGAAAGAACGTTATATAAGCAACTTTTCTGAACCCAATGAAGTCTTTTATATCCGCAAGGGCAACCGGTTTGCCGGTGACGACGTCATCCATCGCCCAGGTGCCATTCAGTGAATTTGAATAGGCAAGGAATATGGATGTGCTAAAAAAAATTAGGGCTAAGAGATGTTTTTTTATCATACTTGAATCAATAGGAGATCTCTGCGAGTTCTTCAAGTAAAAGTATAGCAGATGAATGATTGAGCCGACAATGAAATGACCAAATCGAAATGAATTAATCTATATTTTGTTCGATGAAATCTAATTTTTGGTAAGGGACATATACCAGCCAGGGGGATTGATAGGAATAACGATTTCCGTTCCTATTGGGGAGCCCTCGAACCGATGAGCATGCTCTTTAAAGTTCAAATCAACATAGGGAGGTTGCTGCCAATCCATAATAATACCAATAAGCATGCCCGCAAGTGCCATCATAGCAAGCAGTCTTAACTTTGGTGAACTTGATTTTCTCAGCATCCAAATTAATACGGAAATAAAGGCAAGCATTGGTATAAACCAGTAGCGCCCTCCAACTCCAGGCAGCGTCAGAACCTGCCATTGAGGATTCGTGGCACTTGCTTGTGGTGAGATTAACGCTGTGCTAAATGTCAACAAGGCGAAGATGATGAAAAAACGCAACTCAACAGGCCCTTTAAGTAAGGCATAGATCATCACCATCAGGCCTATCAAAGCTATAAATAATGCTGGTATAAACCGCCATTCAGAAGACGAGACCACCCATGAATAACCCCCCTGACCAATCAATGCACCTAAAAAGACTTGACCTGAAAGAATTCTGACAAGAAGCTCCGGTGTTGCTCCAAGAAACATCTGCGAACGTGTTTGCCAAGCAAGCAAGAGGCACAAAGTCTGAACAAGTGCACTTGCACTCACCAATAAAAAAAGGACAATTAACCATCTCTCCCGATCAAGCCAGATCCTTATCGCTGCAATTGGGACTAATAATATCGAAAATGGTCCACTTAAGCCTGATAAAAGAACAACACCTGTATCAAAACAACGCCACACAGGAAGGTTATCCGGCTTCGCGACTATCACCATAAAAGCTAAGAGAGCCAGATGCCATTGAGCATTCGTCAAGTTTGCGTGAATCTCCCATGAATTGGGCAGAGCAAGATAGAGTATTGACAAAAATATCCTGTTGTAACGATTTGGAATCAATGCAGAAAAACGTGATGAAAGCAAGAAAATTACCGGTAAAATTTGGATAAAGATAGCAACTCCATTGAAGATAAAAGGAGCCCATTCAAAAGGGAGAAACTGAGCAATAGCAGCAACCAGTCTCGAAATGGTTTGCAAATATCCATTCTGCGGTATCAATACAGAACGAATCCCGTCGTTGTATGCATTTGCATACCACAAAGCACCATCCTCAGCCCAGAATTGAGGATTTAAGATTGCGTCGGGCCGTCGAAGCACAATGATTGAAAAGGCAGATATGAATATCAAAATATGTAACCGCCAGCCATACTGAAGTTCAAAATTGGCTGATGATCTCCTTTTTTGATTCATGATGGTTATGATATCCTTCAGGCAGCAGATAACTTGAGAGTTGGCTCAGTGTTTGAGATGACTAACAAATTTTCAACGGACATTAAATAAGCAATTTGTATTTGATACTCTTGGCTATCTCTCTTCTCTTCGTTCCGTGGGGGAAAAGCTTATCTCTGAGCTCCCGGTATTTGTAAGAAAGGCTATGTGGTCGGGGAACGCCCAATTGTGCCTCAAGAGCTCTTATCCGGGCATCTTTTTCCTGAATCGTTTTGAGCAGTGAAACCTCAACATTATCTTTATTTTCGCCATAGGTCAAAATACCTTTTTTCAGCACCTTAGGATCAATGTTTGCATGTTTACTGAACTCCTCAAGATCTGCCAATAGTGTTCCCCAGCTTTGGCCCGCTGCAATTGCCCTCTTGGTTGCCTCAAGATATTCCAGTCCATATTTCTGATCGGGCTCAAGATAGGTTCCCTCTGCCCATTCATTCCAGGCGTTAATGAAAACCAGATGTTCTTCATCGGGGTATTTCTGAATTGTCCTCTTGATAACCTTTGCAAGCCATCGCTCGTAATAGTCAACAGAAAAATTATGAAAAATATTCGCACTTAATCCCCGCCTTGCGGTATTGTCCCACGCCAACATCACCGTTTTAAATAATGTATGTTCGGGCCATGTACGGTTCATCATCGCTGCGGCAGTATCAAAATAATCGAATACATACCCCGTAAATGAAGGCTGCACGGAAGTAACCATGTCCTGATAGGTATAACTGTAAGCAATTTCTAAACAATGAGGCGGGAACTCCACAGTGGCGTCAAAGCCGGTTTTGCCCGGATTCTCAAAATCACCAAACGTCTGGCATTTACAGAGATAGAGGTCTTCAAACCCAGCTTTTCTTGCTTCTTCTCTCCAGACATTCGTCGTCTGCAAAGGATCTGGGAACAGGCTTGACCTGTATACCAGTAATAATGGTTTTTTGTGGACCTGTATATATCGTTTGTCCTGAAAAACAGGGATGAGATCCCTGATAAAATGCCTGTCGTTCTCGACGCTGTGTTCCTGTTTTATCAGGATCTCGTTTTCCTGACCATCCCAGCGCCTGGTCCAGTTTTCATTCGCATAACAGATGCAGAAAGGGAAATCCGGCTCTTTGCTTTCAAGGAGCATTGTTAAGGGGAGATCAAGTAATTTTTTCCCATTGAACCAGTAATAGTGATAACAGAACCCATGCAATCCGTTCTCTTTCGCTAAGTTCGCCTGTTCCCTGCGAACGTCTGNTAGACGGAGATCATAATAACCGAGATCGGCAGGAAGGCGGGGCTGAAAATGTCCATTGAAAAGAGGGTTTGCCCTGGTTACGTTCGTCCAGTCGGTAAAACCTTTGCCCCACCACTTGTCGTTTTCGGGAATAGGATGAAATTGGGGAAGATAAAATGCAATCGTTTTCATGTATTCACACCAGATTAAGCATTATTAACACTCTCATAATAATGACACCATTATTTTTATAAAATCCCTCCTAACCTCCCTTTACCAAAGGGAGGCATAAACCCCTCTTTGGTAAAGAGGGGCAAGGGGAGATTTTCTGATAAATATCTATTCAATGATGACTTTTCCTTGGTAATCTTGCATATTTTACCATATAGATTCAAAGTCATACGGCTAATTCTGTCCAATGATAAACCGGTATATCTTTTCCATCTCCCGTTCCCAGTCCATTGACTCTATTGTTTTCAGAGCGTTTTCCCTGATCGTCTTCTGGAGTTCCGGGTGTTCAATGAGATGAATAAGTTTCTCCGTGATATAGGTCGGTGATGGTTCTCCAATAATACAGTTTAAACCGTCTTTCAGGAGCCAGGTGTTCGCTTGATTATAATTTGTGATCACGATGGAGCCGCTTGCCATCAGCTCAAGGGGCAGATAGGATGTATGTTTTGTAAACATGAGGATCAGGCCGAAATCACAGGTGCGATAGAGTTCTGCGGTTTCCCGGTAACTGATCAGGCCGAGATTCTGAACGATCCCCTGCACATCATAATCAGCGGCATTCCAATCGCTTCCTGCAGATACGATTTCTATCCTGCTCCCCATGGTTGCTTTTACCTTTTTTGCCGTTGCGATTGCCAGATCAAAAGCATTTCTGTCATGCTGTGGTCTTCCGTAAAAGAAGAGTTTTAATTTTCTCTCTTTTTCGTGAAGGGAATTTTCCGCGGGAAAAAATATTTCGTGGTCAATGGCCGGCACAAAGTATTCTGCATGGATGTCGTACTTGTTTGTAATAAAATCGTACAGGCCCGGTGAGTTAACAATCCCGTAAAAACCGAACCGGTATGTTGCCTCTGCCAATGCGTAGGATGCACCGGCCGCATAAAAGAGCGGTTCATAGTCCTGAATGAAATAGAACTTTCCACGGGTATTGCTGAACTTGAGAAGACGATATGCTGATGTCCAGAGAGTTGCTATGGATATGTCTGAATACGGTATCACATTCATATCAGGTCCTCTCCGGATGAAGACTTCGAAGTCTCGCATCTGAGGAAAGGCTGATTGTATCTTTGCTGTCACATCAGACTCAAGTATCAAAGGACTATCATAGAGGACAAATCTGCTCCGGATGCCTTTCCTGAAAAAATATTCAGCAAATCTCAGTATCGTATATATCCCTCCGTAATAGACATGATGGAAATACGGGATAAACCAATTAATGCTTTTAATGACCGGACGGTTCTTTGTGAACTCGGTCATGAGCTGTCTGTTCGATTCAACATCGCTGATTGAATAATCAAAGGCTTCAATCATGGCGATCGTCCCGCTCGTCTTTGATTGTTTTTCTTCTTTCATCGTAACTTCACATGTTCGTGCCCATTTTATGGCATCCTCTCTGATGCCCTCAAAAGTATTTCTCTCTCCCTTCGTTTTCAGGGTGCAGTCCGTCTTCAAAAAAGTCAGGTTCGGATTATAATAAGGATCTCGTATATACACAAACTTCTCATAACTTTCGAGAGAGCGCTGGAAATCAATCAGGGGGATACACGTACCCCGTGAAGCTGCCTCATGATGATAGAGAACCGCATAGGGAGTGTAAAGATTTCNGTATCCTCTATTATGTATTCTCAGGCAGAAATCAACATCGCTGCCGCAGACAATAAATGATTCATGAAAACCGNCTACCTCATCAAATACNTCTCTTCTTACCATCAAACAGGCNCCGGTAACAGCGAGGTAGTTTCTCACGAAGTCGGTTGAACCGAAGTAATTGTATGTATGTTCNGGCAACCCGGCAAAAACATGTCCTGCAAAACCTGTTATCCCCACGATGACCCCTGCATGCTGGATCGTATTGTCAGGGAACAGAAGTTTGCATCCCACCGCACCAATCTCTTTCCTCTGGGCATGTTCAAGCAGAAAAGTGAGCCAGTCACTTTCTATCACTTCGGTATCATTGTTAAGGAAAAGGAGAAATTCACCCCTTGTAAATTGGGCGGCATAATTATTTATCTTCGAGTAATTGAATTCTTCGTCAAAAGTGAGAACCTTTATCCGTTCATTTTTACCGATAGCATCAAGGTAACGGAATGTTTCTTCCTCATTGCTCCTGTTCGATACAAGGAGAAGTTCGTATTCCTCGTAGGTTGTCTTTTTCAGAATACTGTCTATGCATTTCTGCAAGAGGTCAACCTTATCCTTGAATGGTATGATGACGGAAACCAGCGGCCTGCCAATAATTGAGTATCTTACAAGATAATTCGTTTTCACGATGCCGGGCAGCACATTTGCATCTATGCGACTGGACTTGAGAAAATCTGTCAGGGCAGCTCTGCCGGATTTGTCTGCGTACTCTTTTCGCGACACATCCGTTGCTGTTGAACGCTCATGGTCTCTCCAGTGATAGAGTATCTTCGGGATATGTGCAATCCTAAAGGTAATCTTACTCGCCCTCAGGAACAGATCATAATCCTGTGCACCGTCATAACCGGTGCGGAATCCACCAAGCTCTCTGACGAGCGTATTACGAAGTACAGCGAAATGGCAGATGTAATTGACAGACAAGAGGAGGTCAGGAGACCAGCCGGGTTTTAAAAAAGGCAAAACTCTTCTTCCCTCAGAATCAATTTTATCTTCATCTGAATAGATAAAATCTATCGACGGGTTCTCATTCAGAAACCTTACTATCTCAAAAAGGGCAAAGGGGGCAAGTTCATCATCATGGTCGAGGAAGCCGGTAAATGCTCCCTCTGCAAGAGAGAGGGCTTGATTTGAGTTCCCTGCAATATGTTGATTCTCTTTCAGAAACGTAACGTTTATTCTCTCGTCCCTATTTGAATAGTCTTGCAGTTTTTCACGGATGTAGGCTTTGCTCGAATTCCCGTCAGCAATACACAATTGCCAGTTTTCATATGTCTGTGCACGGACAGATTCTATCATCCTGATGAGCATATCCTCATCTGTTTCATAAACAGGGACGATAATGCTTATCAGAGGTCGGTAGAGGAAAAATGCTGCTTCTTCCCGNTGTTTCAGGAGGTCGGTTTCGCCCGGCTCATTCTCAAGGATCCATGCATCATAAGCACCGGATTCTTTTTCTCGAGCGGTGAATGCTGTTTCCATATCAGCCCTCACGCCCCCTGCCCTTTAAGCGGCTGATTATTCTCTGGTAAATTTTTCCCCTCGCAGTTTCCCGGGGAAGCATTTTATCCCTGATATCTCTCATCTTTTCCAAAAATTGCCAGCCAAGCGTCGCCTGCATTTGATCCATTGCATGGCTTAAATGCATGTTTTCATTGCTCAATCTCTCAAAGTCCGTTGATTTTTGAGCAAGCTCTGAAGCTGTTTGATAAAGTTCGGCCTCTTTCTGGTGAAGTTCGATTTCTCTCTGACGAAGCTCCGCATGCTTTTGATGAATCTCCGCATGCTTCTGCTCAAGCTCGGCATCCTTCTGGCGGAGTTCAGCATATCTCTGATAAAGTTCGGATTCCAACGCTGTGTACTTCTTGATAAAATCCTTTAATTCTTTTGTAAGCACTTCCTGCTTCTTATCTAAGTTGAGGATGACCTCCGGCGTTATTTTATTCTGGTGTTTACTAAAAATCCGGGCAAAAGCATTATGAATGATCTCCGGCTCTGCTGCCTGTGCAATTTGACTGCCNTTATTCCACTGGTTATACATGGAGGTAACCTTCTTGATATGATGAAATGGAAAGTTTTCGCCTATTCTTAACAGGAGATCCCAGTCTTCGTAAAGGTTGAAACTTTCGTCAAAGCCGCCCGACTGTTTGAGGACTTCACCGGAAAAGAGAAGAGATATAAGAGGAATATAGTTAGCAACCATCAGATCAACATAGGAAAAATCATAGGATGAAAACACTTTCCTTTCCCTGATCTCCATATTTCCTGTTTCTGCATCGATCTCTTTAANAACAAGCTCTGAATCTGCATACGCAACCCTATTCTGACTTTCCTCAAGGGAAGCAACAAGTGTTGAGAGATGGTCCGNACTAAACTCATCATCATCGTCAAGGAAACCGATGAAATGACCTTCTGCACTGAAAATCCCTTGATTTCCTGCAACAGCCCTTCCCTTGCTTTTTTCAAAGTGGATATAATTGAGAGAGCAGTTGTTTAGAATAGTTCTGACAGTATTGATATCAAGAGCACAGCCACCATCATTTATGAGGATAACTTCAACAGGTCTGTAGTCCTGGTATGCGACGCTCTTCAGTGCCGTTTTTAAAAGACCGGGCCTGTCTTTCGTCCTGACAATTACGGATACAAGAGGATTTTCACTACTCTCCATGAGATTTTCTCTTTTTCCCGATGATCATCGCATACTGATTTTTAAGGATACCATTCTTGATGAGAATCTGTTCGCATTGCATGATAGTTTTTATGAGCATCACATCTTTTTCATTTGTCTGGTCTAACCGGTGCAGTATTCTATTGAGGATAAGATCATATAATGGTCCTCCGAAATATCTGACGGCAACAATATCGAACCGCTTCTGAAGCATGGGGATGACGGTCTCTGAACTCACAGCTGTTGCTCTATTTCTCTCATTTGACAGGACGGAGATATTCGCAGACTGCTGATCAGAGTTGGCCGACAGGTCAGAATGGTTGTTAAAAGCTTTATAGAGCATATCGGCAACGCCGATTTCTTGCTCTGTCCATTGAAAGTATGCCGGCCCGATATATTCCAATGCGATGATAAAACCATCGTCTTTCAGAATTGCCTTTGCATCTTTTAAAAAAGCACCAGGGTCTCCGACGTGGCCCAAGACGTCAACACAAAGCAATATATCATAATGATTGAGCTTGAGTTCCCTGATGTCTTGCGGGAGGTGGTCAAGCGCATCGGGAACATCAATGATATCGAATGACCTGCATGTATTATACTGTCTGAAGTTATGTTCTATTCCCTTTAATTTGTTACATATACTCAAGCCTTTCTGTAGGCCGGCGATGGAATATTCTTTTTTCAGATAATTATAGAAGCTTATTTCAGGATTACCGGTAATGAAGGTTTCACACTGATGCATAATGATGGGTGAATCCCACCACGAGGAAGGAACGGGAACTGCCGGTGAAATCATTTCATGTGCAATCGCGTCGACAGGACTCCGGGCATCAAAGGGTTCAGCAAGTAATGCCGAAACATCTCCCGAATGTTGAGTCGTATCATACTTACCGGCAACCAGTTCAATTTCTGACTCGCTGAGCGGTTCCTCTTCATCCAAATCAAGAACGATGCCAAGAGAATGTAAATATTCCTTGATAACCTCTATAGGACTCCCGATTTTCATAATAGTGCCATTGTCTATCCATGCTACTCTGTTGCAAAGTTCTGCTATTGCAGGCATGTCATGGCTTACGATGATAATCGTTGCTCCCGATTCCGTGAACTCTTTCATCTTTCTGTTGCATTTTCCCTTGAAGTCCAAATCCCCGACTGCAAGCGCCTCGTCCACAAGCAGGATTTCAGGATCTATGTGCACCGCCACAGAAAAACCGAGCCGTGCATGCATGCCTGAAGAATAGGTTCTGAGCGGCTGATAAATAAAATCACCGAGTTCGGAGAACTCTATAATCTGCTCCATCTTCTTCATCATATCGGCCCTTGTATTCCCGCTCAGTATCCCGTTTAACATAATATTCTCGATGCCTGATAAATCAGGATGGAACCCTGCGCCGAGTTCAAGGAGGGAGGAAATCTTTCCCTGTGTTTTCACAGACCCTCTGTCCGGTTGCATGACGCCGGCGGTAAGTCCGAGAATTGTGCTTTTGCCTGAACCGTTTCTGCCGATAATGCCGAAAACCTCTCCTTGTTGGACTTCAAATGATATGCCCTTTAAGGCTATAAACTTGGTTTTTTTCAGTGAAGCAATACTTCTCGGCAGATGAAACAAAAAAGACTTAAATCCGGCTGTTATATGCTGATAAAAAGGGTACTCTTTATACACAGCATTAAATGTTACCGCGGGAGCCATTTACAATACCTCAGCAAATCTCCATTTCAATTTTCTGTAAATCAGATAACCGATTGCAAACACTATTACAGAATAGATGAAGGCCAGAGCAGAATCTTTGACATCAAGCACACCGTGCATCAAAAGATTCCTCCAGCTTATCAGGAGAATCGATAACGGATTTGACAAAATCAAGGTTTTATATTCAGACGGGACCATTGCTTCTGAGTAAATTATCGGCGTCATGTAAAACATCAACGAGGTGAAGATAAAGACTATTCTTTCAATATCTCTGAAGAAAAGATTTATCGCAGCTATCGCAAGGGAAAATCCCATGGTTATAATAAATTGTATGATGAGTAATACCGGTATCCCGATGAACCAAACAGCACTTGGTTTCATCCCGTAAATGAAAAGGAAAAGGATTATCACCGGTATCGATAAGATAAAATGCAGCATGTCATTGAGTACTGTCGCGACAATAAGAACATCATGCCGGAAATGCATTTTCTTGATTAATGTTGCGTTACCAATAAAAACCATTGCGGCACTGTTCACAGAATTGAGGAACCACTGCCACGGGAAGAGGCCTGCAATGAGAAATAACGTGTAGTTTTCGATCGGGATCTTCATGAAAATTTTAAAAGCCACAAAAAAAACAAGCGCAAGAGCAAGCGGATTGGCGATCGACCAGAGATAGCCGAGAAAGCTCCTCTTATATCTAACCTTGAGCTCTTTCTGAGTGAGAACGATAACTAAATCTTTGTAATATTCTAAAGATGTTTTTTTCATGCTCTTTCTATGCGGGACATCTCACAAAACGATCGAACGATATGCACTGTCCTCCCTGCATAATTACTCACTCCGATTCCATACATATCATGCTGAACTCGTTTCATTATCTCTACAAGAATAACGAATCTGAAGACCCTGAAACAAGTTCAGGGTGACAGTTCGTGAGATAACATCTGTACCATTGCGTTATGCAGATTTAACAAGAAAGAATTGGGATAAATTCAATTGAACATCATGAGTGGAGATGCTATTCAGAAAAAAGTAGGGTTCTGTCAAGGGGTTTTTTGCTTCAACTCTTGAATATTTTGATCCTGGGTGCCTTGTTTCTTATACCGTTCCTTCAGATCTCTTGCAAGCCCCTCTGTATCAATATCCTGATGGACGCCTTTCATCCTCTGCAGATAATCTGATGTTACCGCACCAGCCTCGTTCAGATCCCTCATGACATGCGGCGTGAGCAGGATGATGAGTTCTCTTCGTTCATATTTGTCTGTTGTACCACCAAAGAGATAGCCCAAAAGGGGTATCTTGCTCAAAAAAGGAATACCTTCATTTGCATTCGACGTCAGCTCTTGTATCAGGCCTCCGATAACGATAGTCTGGCCGTTCTGAGCAACAAGGTTCGTTACAGCCTCTCTCTTGCTGATGACAACCTGCTCGGAACCAAGTATCCTTTGTGTATTGTACGTAGAGACTTCCTGAGAAAGCTCAAGCGTGACAAGTCCGCCCTCATTTATCTGTGGCTTCACCTTGAGAATGACACCCGTGTCCTTATACTGAATGGTCCTCTGGATGTCGGCTGTCCCAGATACATTTGTTTCTGAAGTTGCAATCGGTACCTGGTCGCCGACCTGAATCCGTGCTTCGCGGTTGTCAAGGACAATAACGTGAGGAGATGCCAGAACCCGTGCCCGCGAGGCCGCTGCAAGGGCCTCAATCCGGGCCCTTACGATTCCCGAGGAATCAGTCGCCAGAAAAGCAAATCCTGAGCCCGAAAGCGCGGCACGGACAGTTGAATCAGAAGGAATCAGAGAAGACGGGTTTTGCCCCATATTACCATCCAGATTAACAGGGTTGTCAAAAGGTTTCAGGGAAAAACTGATATCAGTTTTCAGAGACCACGCGAGACCGAATCTCAGTTCATCAGTCAGTTTTATCTCAGCGATAAGTGCCTCAATCACAACCTGCCTCGGCAGGATATCAATCTTCCTGATCGTTCCCTCGATAAAAGAATAATCAGCAGGGGTTGCGAGGATTATCAATGAGTTCGTTATTTCGTCAGCAAAAACCTTCGTTTCAGGAGAAACGAATTTGCCTCCTCCGGAAACCGTGGCTGCTGCTCCGGTCCTCGGTTCTGTGCTTGAAGTAGTCGTCGGTTGGCCAGTTGTTCCGGGTGTTGCAGCTCTCGGCGTTGCAGGTCTTGGCGTTGGTGTTGGTGTCGTTGTTGGTGCGGCGGCACTCCCTGAAAAAATTGATTGCATGAGCGAAGCAATATGCGTTGCCTTGCTATTCTGCAGAGGATAGACAAATATTTTTAACCTCGTCACCGAGAACATGTCATCGAATACCTGAATCCATTTCTTGATATACATGAGTTGTTCACTCGCTGTTGCAACAACGACGAGTGAATTAAGACGGTAAATAGGCAGTATTCTGACCGTTCCTCCTTTCAGGTGCAGTCCCAGTGCATTTTCGATATCGGGCATTGCTTCCCTGAGTTCAAGGTTCTTGAAGTTGACCATGTCGATAGCAACCTTCTCAGGCGCTTTCCCTATCTGAGAATAGACAAGTTCTTTCGGTACATCGGTCAGCGGTACTATCCGGTAAAGACCAGCCTCTTCCACAAAGCCGATGCCGTTCATTCTCAGGACGATTTCCATAATCGGCAACACTTCATCCTTCGGCACGGGGGTGATCGTCCGAAAATTCACCCTTCCCTTGACCTGTTGATCAACGATGTAATTGACTTTGAGGACATCGGCAAAGATCGTCTGAATTACCTCATAGATATCCGCATCATCAAAGAAGAAACTCACCGTAGGCACAGCTTTTGGATGTTGAGGCACTACTGGAGGCTGCGGCACGATTGGCGGTTGAGGAACCACGGGTGGAACTGCAGGCTGTTTTTCAGGTTCAAGAGGAATTGCTTGTTGTACTTCGGGTTGTTGGGGTGTTACCGGAGGCTGTGGTACGATTGGCGGTTGAGGCGCTGTTGGCTGCTGGGGCTCAACAACAGGTTGTTTTACCTCCTGAGGTTGTTGACCGGTAAGCCCCTGTTTTGCCGGTTCAGCAGCGGGAGCTACCGGGGGTTGTACCTGACCCTGTATCTCTTTTGGTTTCTCTCCGGTATCGTTAGCCTGCTCTTCTTCCGCGACCGGTTCTGTTTCATCAGCTGCATCCTGGGTGAAAGCCTGGGGAGTGAAATAAAACGATAAAATAACTATGAACAGTAGTGAAAGAATAACCTTGCTTCTCTCCAAAAATATCTCCTCCCGAGACTTTATAGACAATTCAGTTATGTAACAATAATTAATTATAACTATATTGTCAAGTAGAGAGAGCCGCTCTTCACAACTTCTTCATAGTGTTCTTGAGAGCAGAGATATCTCATCTGACATACCGATAAAAAGAGGGGTTTTATCAGCTTGAGATATTCCTTATCACATGCCATAATGAATGGCCTTCTGACAAAAGATATTCGCAGGATGTAAAAGCATATTTCTGTCACCCTGAACTTGTTTCAGGGTCTCACAAAACATCATCATGATGAGATGCTGAAATAAATTCAGCATGACATGGTATGCAAAATAGTGACTTTCTGAACAACCTGTAAGGAGACCGTAAAGTAACGTGGAACTGTTCAGACTTTCGATTTCAGAGGTGACGCATCTCCTCAAAACAAAAGAGGTATCTGCTCTGGATGTCATGAACGCCGTCTTTCAGCGAATTGACGCTGTCGAAGACAAGGTCAAAGCCTATGTCACCCTGACACGGGAAAAAGCCCTGGAGATGGCAGCAAAGGCTCAGAAGGAAATCAATGAAGGGGCACCGGGCAAGATGCTTCTCGGTATTCCTCTTGCCGTCAAAGACAATATGTGCACAAAAGGCATCCTGACGACATGTTCGTCCGGAATGCTTTCCAATTTTATTCCCCCCTATGAAAGCACCGTCACATCAAGTCTCGCTGAACACGGATATGTCCTCACCGGGAAAACAAATATGGATGAATTTGCCATGGGTTCATCAACAGAAAATTCAGGATTCCATGTAACAAGAAACCCCTGGAACCTCGAAAGGATCCCGGGAGGGTCAAGCGGAGGTTCTGCCTCAGCAGTTGCAGCCGATGAATGTATCGCTGCGCTTGGATCTGATACAGGTGGATCGATCAGACAACCAGCTGCACTCTGTGGAGTTGTTGGAATGAAACCAACCTACGGGAGGGTTTCACGGTACGGCCTTGTTGCCTTTGCATCTTCACTTGATCAGATAGGTACCCTGACAAAGAATGTACAGGATGCTGCAATCTTAATGAATGTCATCTCCGGTCATGATCCCTATGATTCCACGTCCGCCCCTTTGACTGNACCTGATNTNACCGGAGTGCTTGATAAAGACATAAAAGGAATAAAGCTCGGCATTCCAAANGAATATTTCGTTAAAGGAATGGATAAAGAAATCGAAGCCGCAGTGTACGCAGCCATCAAGAAACTTGAAGGACTTGGAGCAACCCCTGTTGAGGTATCGCTGCCTCATACCGAATATGCGATTGCGGCGTATTACATTCTTGCGACGTCAGAGGCTTCATCAAACCTTGCTCGGTACGATGGAGTGAAATACGGACTCAGGGCTGAAGGCAAGGACCTCATGGATATGTACCTGAAAACCAGGGCACACGGGTTTGGTTCTGAGGTCAAGAGGAGAATCATGCTGGGCACATATACATTATCTTCCGGCTATTACGAGGCATATTATAAAAAAGCCCAGCAGGTAAGGACTCTGATTAAGCAGGATTTTGAGGATGTCTTCAGGCATGTTGACCTGCTGGTGACGCCCACTACACCAACTGCTGCATTTAAGATCGGCGAAAAGACTGCTGATCCGCTCCAGATGTATCTCTCTGATATTTTCACGATTTCCGTCAATCTGGCCGGATTACCTGCTGTCTCTGTACCCTGCGGGTTCACCTCGGATAATCTGCCGATAGGGCTGCAATGTATCGGGAAGCATTTTGATGAAGAGACTATTCTCAGGGTTGCATATGCCTATGAACAGAGCACCGACTGGCACAGGAGGAACCCCGACCTGTGAAATATGAAGTGGTAATCGGCCTCGAAGTTCATGCACAGATGCTCACGGACACAAAGATATTCTGTGGCTGCTCAACAAAATTCGGCTCTGAACCCAATACGCAGACATGCCCCGTGTGTATCGGAATGCCCGGCGTACTTCCCGTCCTGAACAAAAAAGCTCTCCGGTTTGCAATAAAAACAGGGCTTGCCACTGATTGCAGCATTTCTTCTTTCAGCAGGTTCGCACGGAAGAACTATTTTTATCCCGATCTTCCAAAAGGCTATCAGATAAGTCAGTATGAACTCCCTGTCTGCGAGCATGGATGTATCGGCATCATCGTTGACGGAAGCGTAAAGACAATCGGCATCACGAGAATCCATATGGAAGAGGATGCGGGCAAGAATATCCATGAGGGAGCAGGGACTTACAGTTTTGTGGATCTGAACAGGGCCGGAGTACCGCTCATGGAGATTGTTTCTGAGCCGGATATCAGAAGTCCTCAGGAAGCAGTTGAATATATGAAAAAACTCAGGGCCATCCTTAGATACCTTGACGTTTGTGATGGCAACATGGAACAGGGTTCGCTCAGGTGTGACGCAAATATATCTGTAAGACCAATTGCCCAGACGGAATTTGGAACGAGGACAGAGATCAAGAATATCAACTCCTTCAGGTTTGTCGAAAAAGCCCTTGAATATGAAATAAAACGCCAGATAAAAGTAATCGAAAGTGGTGGCAGGGTTGTTCAGGAGACAAGGTTATGGGATCCGGACAGGGGTGTAACGGAACCGATGCGCGGGAAGGAGGAAGCCCACGACTACCGCTATTTCCCTGAACCTGACCTTGTACCGGTTATTGTTGAAAAAGAATGGATCGATGAAATCAAAGCATCCCTGCCTGAACTTCCGGATATAAAAAGGGACCGTTTCGTTACAGAATATGGTCTGCCCGAAACCGATGCCGACCTGCTCGTATCCGAAAAACCTTTAGCTGATTGGTATGAAGAGGCGGTAAAGCTCGGCGGCCAGCCAAAATCCGTTGCGAACTGGATTATGGGTGATCTCATGAGACTATTACATGCAGACAATAAAATTATTGAGAACTGTTCTTTGAAACCGAACCAGCTTGTTGATATGTTGAGACTGATGGATAATGGGACGATCAGCGGGAAGATAGCCAAATCGGTCTTTGAAGAAATCTACACAACCGGTAAAGACCCGGAGAGCATTGTAAAGGAAAAAGGTCTTGTGCAGATTAGTGATTCTGGTGAGATTGAAAAGGCTGTTGATGACGTTATATCAAAATACCTGAAAGAGGCAGATCGTTACAGGGCTGGCGAGGAGAAACTTATGGGATTCTTTGTCGGGCAGGTCATGAAGGTGACAAGAGGCAAAGCAAACCCTCAGATGCTCAACGATTTACTCAGGAAAAAGCTTTCTTCGTGAGCTTGATTTTACTGCTCTTTTCCATTTAATCTTAAGAGGGACTCAATTATAAACCGTAAGCACTCTTTATGATTGAGTGAAGCAATGCAGATATTGTTCATAAATTTATTTAACT
>Ga0031656_10000094_pt1 | contig 23657 bp, 17 predicted proteins | sample FrelakmetDIP11DI_FD_55080 | JGI IMG/M metagenome (GOLD analysis project Ga0031656, IMG submission 55080) | Freshwater lake sediment microbial communities from the University of Notre Dame, USA, for methane emissions studies - DIP11 DI | ecosystem: Environmental > Aquatic > Freshwater > Lake >... | reverse complement strand
TTTTTTTTTACTTATCAGATCATGTTTCTCAACTGCTGAATCTGCTCAACTGCATGTTTTTCACGATTATTTCGCGATATCCTGAAAGTAAAAAAAAAAACTGGTTTTTATATTTAAATCTTTTAAAAAAGATTGCTCTTTTTTCAAAAGGGTAGCGAATATAGATGCTGAAACCTGAAAAAAAAATTTTTTATTATCCTTCTTTCTTACCTATCGTAAGTGATTGATTTTTTTCTAAATTTTTGCCCTTTCCTGACGAAAAACTGTAATCCAGCCTGCCCAGCCTCAAACCTGCCCAGCCTACCTGGTTCACAAGAACATCCCTGCCTGATTTATTGGTGTATTTCCGGGGCGCATCAAAGAAACGATGTGTATGCCCTCCCAAAATCAGGTCGATATGCTCAGATTGCTTTGCCAGCACCTCATCACTCACCTTATTATCCTTGTACAGATCTCCCAGGTGAGATAAGCAAATTACCATATCACAACCTTTTTGTTTCTTAAGAAAATAAGCCTGCTTATTGGCTTCCTGAACTGGATCGAGGTAAGATGTCTTCCCGTATAAATTCTCCGGAACCAGACCTGCCAGTTCAATACCCACACCGGTCAATCCTATTTTCAATTTTCCTTTTTTGATGATGTGGTAAGGAAAAAATTTATTTTCCATAACCGTGTTCCGGAAATCGTAGTTGCACATAACTATCGGAAAATCAGCATGTGCACTTATCTGTGTTGCAAAATTTTCCAGGCCCGCATCAAAATCATGATTTCCCATAATGGCAGCATCATAACCCATCAACTTCATGGCTTTAATTTCCGGCTCCCCTTTAAAAATATTAAAATACGGTGTACCCTGGAAAATATCTCCCGCATCCAGTAATAAGACCTGTTCTTCTTCCTGCCTGATTTTGCTGATCAGGGCAGCCCTTGCAGCAATGCCTCCTTTACCTGCATTAGGCCCGCCATCCATGGGGAATGGCTCCATCCTGCTATGTACATCATTGGTATGCAGTATGGTGAGCCTGGAAGTTTTAACTTCAGATTCACGGGCATATAACAATGGATGTGCCAGCAGGAATGATGCTGCCGTTAAACCGGTTTCCCGTATAAATTTTCTTCTAGTTACCATTTGTTATTCTTTTTCCGCCTGGAACAATAATCGGTTTACCTGCAGCTTTGAAATCAGCACAATAATCAATCGTTGCATCGCGCAATAAATAACCGGTTTTCTGCATCGGTAGTTCTTTGAATTGTACAAACCCGCCACCACCGCCAATGGTGTAATCCGAGTTCACCATGGTATAAGTAGCAACCGGGTCGATAGGTTTTTCGTTTATTAAAATCTCAGTAGCTTTTTTATCCCTGATCGTGAATGTTACACCGGCAATACCGCAGCCGCCTTCTGCAGCAATATGGTTGAGGTATTGCTGCGCCTGAACACCGGAAATTTTCAAAATAACCAACTGATTATCAAATGGCATCACTTCGTAAATACTTCCCCTGCGTAAAGGACCGGCCTGCAGGGAGTTAAGTCGAATCCCTCCGTTATTAATAAAAGCCATATCAGCAGAAGGGTCAAATTTTTTCCTCGCCATGGCCAGGTAAGAATCTGCTAAAAAATTCCCCAGGGAGCCATCAGGCTGGCTCTTCTGCAAAGTTGAACCCAGCTCAGCCAGTACATCGTTCATCGTTTCCCCAACTTTTGCAGAATAGGGTTGTAAAAAACTGATAATAGCCGAGTCTTTTGCGCCTTGTTCAATGGAATATCCTGCATATTGCACAGTCTTGGGACTAAAATGAGGCTGACAGGAAACGATCAGCGTAGCACTCAGAAAAAAGGTGATTATTGAACCGGGAAATCTTTTCATATAAACTGGTGGGAGGGGTGGGAAGGTAGAATTTTTTCGCCTAAAAAAAAGAAGTTTTTTTGTCGGCTTACCCTGAATTATAACAATACCTTTGCCGTCAAAATTATCACACATGGGATTCGATGTATCCGGCAAACTGGTCGCAAAATTTGATACCGTTCAACGCACAGAAACTTTCAAAACAAGGGAATTTGTTATTGAAACAAACGAAGATATAAAAGGAAGAATTATAACGAATTATATAAAATTTCAGTCAGTTCAGGATCGTACCACCATCATTGACAGATTCAATATCGGCGATCAGGTGAAAGTGCATTTCAATATCAGGGGAACCCGCTGGGAAAAAAATGGACAGGCGAATTATATCACCAATCTGGATGCGTGGAGGATTGAAGCGATTAACCTTCAACAAGGCGGGACTGCAACCGGTGGTGAAATAACACCTGCTTTCCAACCTGATATGTCTCGCGCTGCCGATGGTGTTGATGATCTTCCATTCTGATTTTATTTAAGCTCCGCCGCGGCGGACTCTTATGAACAATCAAATGTTTTCTACAAGATTGCCGCCCCGATGTGGCTGAATACAAAAACCTCGAATTAAACCCAGTTTTTTTATTCGAACACACAAATCTGGATCTGCATTTCAACTTAATAGAATAGGTATTCCAGTAGCATTATGCAGTTTTGCAATTAAGCTCGTAGAGACATTCCTGCAGAACCAGTTGTATCTAGTGTTAAAGCTCCGAAAGAGCATCATTCGCGTAGATCCAATTGTATTTTGTATTGGTGCTCCAAAGGAACGAAATTCTTGCAGCTACAGTGTATTTTGTATTAGAGCTCCAGAGGAGCGAAATTCTTGTAGCTACAGAGGAGCGACATTCTTGTAGCTTTGCGTTTATGCAGAAAAAAGTTTCCATCCAGGTATTACCGGAAGAAGCCTTCAACCAGGAATCTGTTACCAAACATATAGCCCTGTCTTGCGGCATAAGCCCTGCAAACATCCATGGTTATCAAATTTTACGCGAATCTATTGATGCACGAAGCAGGCAGATAAAGATCAACCTTACCCTGCAGGCCTTTATTGATGAGCCTTTCGTGGAAAGACAAAGGCCAGAATTTCATTTCCGGGATGTTCACCAGGCAACACAAAAAATCATCATCATCGGCGCGGGGCCTGCCGGTTTATTTGCGGCACTATCCTGCCTGGAGAAAGGTATCCAGCCAATTATCCTGGAAAGGGGCAAGGATGTAAAAGCCAGGCGCAGGGATCTGGCTGTACTGAATAAAGAGGGGATCATTAACGAAGACAGCAATTACTGTTTTGGAGAAGGCGGGGCCGGTACTTATAGCGATGGGAAATTATACACCCGCAGTTCCAAAAGAGGCGATATCAACCGCATACTCAGCCTGCTGGTGCATTTTGGCGCTGATGAAAAAATACTTTATGAAGCACACCCGCATATAGGCACCAATAAATTACCCCAGATCATCACCGCCATGCGCGAGCAGATCACTGCTGCCGGTGGCGTGTTTCTCTTTAATAAAAAAGTCATACGTTTTAGTATAGATAAAGACCGTATCAGTGCAGTATATACTGCAGACGGCGATACATTTTCCGGTGATGCATACCTGCTGGCAACAGGCCATTCAGCCCGGGATATATTTGTGATGCTGCGTGATCAAAAAATTGCCATTGAAGCAAAGCCTTTTGCACTGGGTGTCCGCATTGAGCATCCACAGTCTCTCATCGACCAGATTCAATATCATTGCAATCCGCGTACAGGTCGTCCACCTTTATTACCGCCCGCATCATACCAGTTGGTAGAACAGGTGCAGGCAAAGGGTGTATTTTCTTTCTGTATGTGCCCTGGCGGCATTATCGCTACGGCTTCCACAGCTCCGGGAGAATTGGTAGTGAACGGGTGGAGCCCATCTAAAAGAAATAATCCTTTCGCCAATTCAGGCATGGTTGTTCAGGTGGAACAGGCTGATGCCATTCGTTTCTTTAAACAGGAACAGAAAAAAAACAAATCTGTTGCTCCGGACGAAAACGACCCGCTGCTTTTAATGGCTTTTCAACAGGCCGTAGAACATAATGCCTTCGAAGCTGGTGGCGGAAAATTTGTTGCGCCTGCACAACGCATGATCGATTTTACAAAGCGTAAAACCAGCACAAACCTCCCCGATTGTTCGTATATACGTGGCATACATTCTGTTGACCTATCAACAGTCTTACCTCCCTATATCAATAATGCTTTGCAGGAAGGCTTTAACGCTTTTGGCAAAAAGATGAAAGGTTACCTGACCAATGAAGCTGTGGTTGTAGCTACAGAAAGCCGCACATCTTCTCCGGTTCGGATTCCAAGGGATGCAGAGACACTTTATCACCCGCAGATCCAAAACCTTTATCCCTGTGCCGAAGGCGCCGGTTATGCCGGTGGAATCGTTAGCGCTGCCATGGATGGAGAGCGGGTGGCGGCGGCTATTATGGCAAAAATGAATACCTGACCTAGGGAATAAGAAATAAGGAACAAAAAAATAAGGAATAAGGAAGGGAAAGACAAATACAGTAGCGGCTATCATGCTAAAATGAATGCCTGACTTAGAAATAAGAAATAAAGAACAAAAATAAGGAATAAGGAAGGGAAAGACAAAACATCGACTGCGAAAATTCGATATTAGTTACTTGATTCTCCGGATGCCCCGGTTCGTGTCTTCACGAACCGGAAAACGAAATTTTTTCGAAGATGGTTCGTGAGGACACGAACCATGGCGTCCTATAAAAAACTTGCTTCAATTTGAAAACTGGAAGAAAATATTATACTGCGCTGTAATAAAACCTAACTTGAACATACTAATGATTTTGTCATGATGAGATTACTTTTATTTTTTTGGCTGAGCAGCTTTGCATTCCAACATGTTCAAAGTCAGTCGCTGGACGAAAGAGCGCTTGAGCATGCACGTAAGTCTTTCCCGGTTTTCTATGAACTTTTGCGCCTGGAAAATGACGCGCATTTTCCCGAAGCCATTGAGAAAAATATGCAGTGGTGCGAGAAATCATTTACTGACAGGCATTTCAAAACTCAGCGTTTGCAAACAAACGGCATTCCCTTATTGCTGGCCGAAAGAAATGTACCCAATGCCCGTAAAACCGTGCTCATCTATTTACAGATAGACGGCCAACCCGTTGATCCGGAAAAATGGGATCAGCCAAGCCCCTGGCAGCCGGTACTGAAACAAAAAAATACATCCGGCAAATGGGAAATCATTCCGGATGAAAAACTGCAAACAGGAAAAATTGATCCCGACTGGCGGATATTTGCCCGATCCACGGCCGATGCCAAAGGCCCTGCCATGGCCTACCTGGCTGCACTCGATGCCCTGGCCGATATGAAAGNCGAACCTAATTTCAATATGAAAGTGATCCTGGATTTCGAAGAAGAACTGGGATCTCCCCGGTTACCCNATGCCGTTATCAAATATAAAAAGGAATTGTCGGCAGACATGCTCATCATTTTTGATGGCCCAAGACATGTAAGCAACCAGCCCACCCTTTCTTTTGGCGCTCGGGGTATCTGTGAAATAACCCTTACCACTTTTGGTCCGCGTACCCCCATGCACAGCGGCAATTACGGAAACTATGCCCCAAACCCTGTTTTCGGAATGTCCTCTTTGCTTGCATCAATGAAAGCTGAAGATGGTAAGGTGACCATCCCGGGCTTCTATGACGGGATCGTAATCACGGAAAAAGAAAAAAAATTATTATCAGAGGTCCCAGATAAAGAAGAAGAAATAAAAAAATTCCTGGGCATTGCCGTGCCGGAAAAAGTGGGTGCCAATTTCCAGGAATCCATGCAATATCCTACCCTCAATGTTCGCGGACTACAGGCTTTATATGTTGGCGAAAAAGCAAGGACCCTGATCCCGGATAAAGCAGTTGCAGAAATTGACATCAGGCTGGTACCAACCAGCGATGCAAACCGGCTGATCGACCTGGTAAAAAAACATGTTATCAGCAAAGGATACCAGCTGGTGGAAAAAGAACCAACCGAAAAGGAAAGAATGACCTACCCGAAACTGGCATCATTTGATTCTAAGATCTCTTACGGTGCCTTTCAGACGCCATTTGATTCCGAAACCGGCATCTGGCTGCAAAAGGCTATGAGAAATGCTTTTGGAAAGGACCCCATCAGGATCAGGATCACCGGCGGATCAATACCGATTTCCCCATTTGTTGTAACCCTGGGTATACCGGCAGTGTCGGTCCCAACAGTCAATGCAGACAATAACCAGCATGCTGAAAATGAAAATATCCGGGTGGGAAATTATATTGATGCCGTTAAAACATTTTTGGCAATCATGCTGGAAAAATTGTAGACCTCAGAATGTTTTATTATTATTCATGGTTTTGGGTAATCCGAACCAATACGAAATGAAACAGATTCTGTTGATTAACTTCACCTTCTCAAAAAAAATAGCGGAACGCAATGCAGCAAATTCTTGAAGTACAAAACCTGAAGAAATATTTCTCAACACAAAAAGCAGTGGATGATATCAGCTTCAGCATCCAGAAGGGATCCATCTTTGGACTGCTCGGCCCCAATGGAGCCGGTAAGACCACTTTGCTCCGGATGATCACCGGCATCTTCTATCCTGATGAGGGACAGATCATCCTTGACGGGAAAAAATTTGACCCGGAAAAAGATGTGTCCCGCATTGGCTATATGCCCGAAGAAAGGGGCCTCTATAAGAAAATGAAGATCGGTGAACAGGCTGTGTACCTGGCCAGGCTAAAAGGCCTTTCCAAAGAAGAAGCCATGCATCGAATCAAAGAATGGTTTGTGAAGTTTCAAATGGAAAGCTGGTGGAACAAAAAGGTAGAGGACCTTAGTAAGGGTATGAGCCAGAAGCTGCAGTTTGTTACCACCGTACTGCATAATCCATCCATCATTATACTGGATGAACCGTTCAGTGGCCTTGACCCGGTGAATGCCAACCTGATCAAAGACGAAATCTTCCGCCTTGCCAAGGAAGGATGTACCATCATTTTTAGTACGCACAGGATGGAACAGGTAGAAGAAATCTGCGACCATATTGTCCTTGTTAATAAAGGCAAAAAAGTACTTGACGGTTCAGTGAAAGAGATCAAACAGGAATTCAANGAAAANCTCTTCCGCATTTCTTTTGAAGAGAAGGTATTGCCGGAGCATACCGCCATNCATTTATTCCAGGTNATGGATAAAACGGANCACGAATTGGTTATTAAGAAAACAGCAGGTTTCTCCAGTAACGACATCATAAGTTATTTTATACACAAGGGCCTTACAATACATACATTTAGTGAGATACTCCCGTCACTGAATGAGATATTCATCAGGCAAGTGGAGGGAACAACATTGGCGAGGCAGTTTGAGAAAGTGGAAAATTGAAAATCGAAAGTTAAAGACAATATACATTCACCGCAGAGAATATAAGAACGCAAAGAAATTATTTTATGAGCAAAATAGGCATCATCATTCAACGTGAATACCTGACAAGGGTGCGGAATAAAACCTTTATCCTGTCTACATTTCTTTTACCCATTATGATGATACTCTTCATACTGGGTTCCGCATTTTTTGCGGCAAAATCTTTTGAAAAGCAAAAAGTAGCAGTAGTAAATGATCCGGGTTATTTCAAGAAACACCTTAAAAGTGATTCAAATACAATTGTCTTTGANTTTGCATCCGGCATAGACAGCAATAATTATGTAGCGAAAGGTTATGACGGTATCTTATACCTGCCGCAGGAAGAAGGCCGTGCAAACTATGAACTCAGATCAAAAAAGCAATTTGGTTTAAGCTCTAAAGGCTATATTGAAAAACAACTAAATAAAGCCATTGAAAATCATCTGCTGGAACAAAAAGGCATTGATAAATCAACCCTTGATTCCATTTCAGCAGTGAGTGATAATGCAGTCATGCTCAATAATAAGGTGACTGATGGTGAAGGCGGAAGCAAACAGGCAAATGCGGGACTGGCCTATGGGATTGGCTTTGGAAGTGGCATCCTGATCTATATCACTATGTTCATTTTTGGTGCAATGGTGATGCGCGGTGTTGCTGAAGAAAAGATGAACCGCATTGCGGAAGTGATCGTATCATCCTGCAAGCCTTTTGAACTCATGCTGGGAAAAATCATAGGCATCGCAGGTGTGGGCCTTACACAATTCATGCTATGGATCATATTGATCTTTATTTTGATGACCGCCATGCAATTATTCATACCAGCAGAAACCCTGGAACAATTTCAGCAAATGCAGCGTGATCAGCAACAACTCCCTGGTGGGCCCAACAGCAATATGGCGCTGAAAATCCTGGAAGCTAAAACGCAAATTGTGGAAGGTGTTAACTGGCCACTGGTAATCTTTTGTTTCCTCTTTTATTTCCTGGGCGGATATCTTTTTTACGCCTCCTTATTTGCCGCCATCGGTAGTGTGATCAATGAAGATCCGCAGGAAGCACAGGCATTGATGCTTCCCATCACCATGCCCATCATCTTTGCTTTCATCATACTTACCAGCAGCCTGAACAATCCCAACAGTCCTATGGCCGTCTGGGCAAGTATTATTCCGTTCACTTCACCAATCGTTATGATGGGTCGAATTCCCTTTGGTGTTCCGGATACTGTTCCTTACTGGCAACTTGGTTTATCCATGATAAGCCTGATCGGCGGATTCCTGTTCACTACCTGGTTTGCCGGAAAGGTATACCGCACCGGCATCCTGATGTATGGGAAAAAAGCATCCTGGAAGGAAATGGCTAAATGGGCTTTCCGAAAAAGTTAAACAGACGAAATTCGTTTCATTGTTGTTAAGCCAATTTTACCGAAATTACACGCTCTTTGAAGTTACAACTTCGATAAAACAAGGAAAAGAGCTGTATGAAGATATTACTGACCTACCTGAGTCCATATAAAGCATTGATAGCCCTTACGCTTTCATTGGCTGCCGTTAATACTATTTTTTCACTCATAGATCCCATCCTTTTTGGCCGTATCATCAAACTCGCACAAGATGCAAGCGATCAGCAGGATAAGGGTGAAACGGTGGTCTGGAAGGGATACATGTGGAGTGTTTTATGGATCCTACTCCTTTCGATGGGTACTGCTATGGTTAGCCGGATTGCCAAAAATTTCCAGGATTATTTCGCCAATGTGGTCATCCAGAAATTTGGCGCAAGGATATTCACCGAAGGGTTGCAGCATGCCATGAAACTCCCCTACCAGGAATTTGAGGACCAGCGCAGCGGCGAAACACTGAGCATCCTTACCAAGGTGCGGACGGATACAGAGAAATTCATCAACTATTTTCTAAACGCTCTTTTTGCCATTTTAATAGGTGTATTATTTGTTTTTGTATACGCAGGAATATATATCCACTGGTCGGTTCCGATTGCCTATTTAGTGGGTATCGTTTTTTTGACTGTTGTTACGAATGTTTTCAGTAAGAAAATCAAAATCATCCAAAAACTTATTGTCAGCAGCACAACATCACTCGCGGGTTCAACAACGGAGAGCCTCCGTAATATTGAACTCATTAAAAGCCTTGGACTGACACAACAGGAAGTAAAAAGGCTAAATGCAAACACTTATAAAATTCTCGGGCTTGAACTTACCAAAGTCAAACGTATCAGGAGTATCAGCTTCCTGCAGGGCACTATGGTTAATACACTCAGGCAGTTCATTTTATTCCTGCTGATGTGGCTCGTTTTCAGGGACCGTATGCAGCCACACGAACTGGTAACGATGCAGATCTTTTCCTTTTTCATTTTCGGACCATTACAGGAGATAGGAAATATCCTGTTGAGTTATCGTGAAGCGGAAGCTTCGATCAATAATTACCACAACCTGATGCAAAAGAAACCTGAGGCTATGCCGGAGAAACCTGTTCATCTGGGTGAGGTTGAAACCCTCGAATTTTCAACGGTAGGATTCAAACATTTAACTGCCTCACAGAAAGCCATTGACAATATAAGTTTTACAGTAAAGACAGGTGAAACCATTGCTTTTGTTGGCCCTTCAGGGTCTGGTAAAACAACGCTGATGAAATTACTGGTAGGACTTTACCGCCCGCAGGAAGGGTCAATATTATATAATGGCATGGACGAAAATGCGATAAATTTTGAGGACCTCAGAAACCAGATAGGCTTTGTAACACAGGACACCCAGTTGTTTTCCGGTTCGATAAAAGAAAACCTGATGTTTGTGAACCCTTCAGCTACAGATGCGGACCTGACTGAAGCACTGCAAAAAGCATCATGTGATAATCTCCTTAAGCGCGCGGAGAAAGGGCTTGATACGATGATCGGTGAAGGCGGATTAAAATTATCCGGTGGCGAGAAGCAGCGATTATCCATTGCCAGGGCATTGTTGCGCAAGCCAAGGGTGCTATTATTTGATGAAGCTACATCTGCATTGGATTCCATTACGGAAGAAGACATAACAGAAACCATTCGGGAAATTTCGGCCAGCAAACAACAGATCACCATTCTGATCGCACACAGATTATCAACCATCATGCATGCAGACAGGATCTATGTACTGGAGCAGGGTGAAGTGGTTGAAACCGGGAATCACCAGCAATTGCTCGAAGAGAAAGGACTGTATTATGCGATGTGGAGACAGCAGATCGGAGAGCGGAAAAAACTGAGTTCTACCGCCATGGCGCAATGATCGCAAAGGCAACATAAGGACTATGCTTTCTCTTCGGGTTCATCTCCTTTAAACCGAAGGATCTTCTGCAGGAAATTATCATCGCTGAGTTCTTCTGCATCGCTGAGTAATGATTCCAACGCACGTGTACTCTGCCATATCTCCAGCAGGGAAATAAAAAGAGATACGAGCAGCGACAGCAGGCTCAATGCAAAAATAAAATTAGCCACTTCGGTCCAGCCATTGTAAATGCTATACATACAGGCAACACATAACAGGAAACTGAACACGCCAAAACCCTGCATCTGGCGAATATAATTTAACCGGCGGCGGAGGCTCCTCAGTTGGGGAAGCAGTGATTTCCGGTTTTCCGGAAGTTTATAATCATCATACAGTTTCCTCACCAGGCTGGCTATGGCCAGAAATCTATTGGTGTACGCTAATAACAATAAACTTATCGCCGGGAATAATAAGGCTGGCGTATTGATTGAAATTTCCATGCCTGAAATTACAATAAAGCCAGTTTAAAAATAAAAAAAGCAGGCCATAATGGCCTGCTGTCAAAATTGGTTTCAAATAAATTACTGAACCTGTGCAGTAAAGTTTACTTCAATGTCTGTTTCACCTTTACTAACCAGGTCACCGATTGCTTTTGTACCTGGCTTGTGCTTCAAGGTAACTTTTAATGTACCAGTACTGACAGCGCCGGTGTTCCATGTGGAAGAAACACCCAGGGGCAGGCCTTTGGTATCTGTATCCAGGTTAAGTATATTGATATTCACACCTGCCGGTTCGAAAAAAAACTGGTGATCATCTGCTTCAGCAATGATCTCTGCAGTTATGTCAACCGCCGGGGTTACACTTTCATTCAAAACATCAATGGTGCAGGTATAATTTTTACTCGGACTCAGGATAATAGGATCAAACTTTGTTGGTGGATTACCCCCTGTACCATCCGGATCTTTGAATTCAAAAACCTTTACAGTAGCGCTTCCGGTTTCACGAAGGGTCAGTCTTAAAGTGGTAATGAGCTCTTCTTCATTGCCCATTGGATCATCATCCTTGCTGCAGGATACAGAAAAGACAGATAGTAAAAGAATGACCAAGGTCCAGTTCAGATAAGTTTTTTTCATTTTTAACAGTTTAAAGATTTGTAATTATATTTTATAATCAGAATTCAAATGGCACTTTAACTCTCAGGGAAACATTTCGTCCCATATCATCACTATAATACCGGAATGCATTCATATAATCCCTGTAACGGGTATTAAAAAGATTAGTTGCACCTAATACAATGCTCACTGGAGTACCCTTAAAATATAAGTCGGTCCCGGCCTCCAGTGATGCAAGCGTATACGCAGGTGGTGGCGGTGCATAATCAGATTCCATGCTCACACTGCCATCAGGATTGGTGATCTCAATATTTCCTGATGCAGGAACCCTTGATTGCCTGGCAACGTTCTGTATTCCAAACCTGACATAAGTCTGCTTCCATTTTTTCCCGTCTGTAAACAAATATTCAAGAGAATTCTCCATTCTGTCTGCAGGCATCTGTATGAGCCAGTCATCTGCTATACGATCATATGCACGCAATAAAGAGGCTTTGCCATTCCAACGGATATGATGGCCGAAGAGATAAGAAATATTTACATCCAAACCACTTAGCCTGGCATTGGTTTGGTCAAATTCAAATGAAGGAAATGCACCGCGAATGGTAAGTTGTGGTGGATAGGTTGGCTTGAGATAAATAAATCCATCGATCATTTTCACATAAGCACTCACGTCAACATTCAGGTGCTCCGAATTGTACTGAATACCGGCCATGATGCTATTGGCCCTCTCCGGATCAAGATCGAGTTTTCCTTTTTCGATCCTTGCCGCACCGTGGTGCAAACCATCACTGAAGATCTCATTGGCCTGAGGGGCGCGCCAGGCCGAAGCAAGGGTCATATTCATCGTCAGGTGATCGTTCCATTTATAGGCTGTACCAAGGTTACCGGATAATCCGCCAAAATTCCTGGTTCCATAGGCAACGCCGGGAGCCACTGCATTGCCTGTTAATTCATTAAAAGGCGGCTTGTCATTATCCGTAATGTTGTACATGGAGCGGTAATCGTATCGGAGGCCGCCTTCAATCTGCCATTTTCCCGTTTGGTATTTTTCCGCAATAAAAGCACCCACATTATAGAGCTGGAAATTAGGAATGAAATAACGGTAATTATAACTGTTGTTCTGGTAAAGGCTGGTAACACCCATTGTTCCCTTGATCTTCTTTCCTCCATAATGATCCCATACAAGATCGGCAAGTCCGGTAAATAAATTCAATTCCAGCTGCGGCGCCGTGCGGCTGGTGCGAACAATATCAAATTCCCTTCTTCGGTTATACTGTCCAGATAGCACAAGGTTTAGCCTGCTGTTATCACTTGTTTGCTTAAATGCCTTCGCTTTAAATAACTGGTGCTGTACCTGCTGGTAGGGGCGGTCGATGGTATAGGTGAAACCAACGTTTTTAATATAATCCGGGGGTTCGCTGCTATTGATGGCATTGATCAGGTCGGTAACATTGCCGATATGTGAACCGGCAAAAATGCCGATGCGGGTATTAAAAATGCTGTAAAATAATTCCAGGCCTTTCTTCTCTTTTTTCCAGCCGGCTGTTGCTGATCCATTAAATTCTTCAACGCCTGAATTGGCCAGCCAATAATCCGGAGTACGGGCATTTCCGCCCCGCTTGGCGGTGCCCTGTAAACGCCATGCAAACGCTTTATGACGTTCGCTGTTTCCTTCGATCATGGCGGAAAGGACACCCTGGTAATTATTGGAAAATGCCGCCATGTTCACTTCACCACTTACTCCAGGGACATACCTCAAGAGCTTTGGCTCCACCAGGATAACTCCCCCAATGGCATCTCCACCATAACGGATAGACGAAGCGCCTTTGATCACGGTTAACCTGTTGGCGATATATGGATCAATTTCAGGAGCATGCTCACTCCCCCATTGCTGGCCTTCCTGCCTGATACCATTATTTAAAATAAGTACCCGGTTGCTGTGCAAACCATGAATCACCGGTTTATAAATATTAGTGCCGGTCTGCAAAACACTCACCCCGGTGACTCCCTTAAGCGACTCTCCCAGCGTGAGCCCGCGTGTTGCATCCAGCGCCTTTCCCTTAACTTCATCACTGACACTGGTGGTNGTTACNCGCCCGCTTCCTACCACCACTACTTCGGCCAACTGACTCGCCTTGTGCGGTAACTGAAAGTCCATAACCAGGTCTTCTTTCAAATGCAAATGGATAAGTATGGTCTTGCAATGAATATGACTTATTTCAATGTCATAATTCCCTGGACATAAACCACTAAAGAAAAATCGGCCGTCTTTACCGGATACCACGGATTGCCTGAGTTCTTTTATCTGAACAGAAGCACCTTCCAGCAATTCACGGGTATCAGCATCCGTAATTTTCCCGGAAAAACTTTGGGTACACTGGGCCATAAGTGTTTGCCCGGTAATAATTACGAAAAGTAAGAGAAATATGAATCGCAGGTGAAAACTCAAATTTTTACCTTTTTATTAAGGCTCAAAAGTAGGAAAAAAAACAAACTTTTGCAATATTGTTGCAAATATTAAGGTTTCAAGTGATGGGACTGGGTCCCATATGAGCAACAGCAGTGAAAAGGAAGTCATACAGCTATAGTTCATCGTTTAAAAGAAACAGTAAAAGTAGATCCTTTTCCTTCTTTACTTTCACAGTTTACTTCACCATCAAGTTCCTGCATGATTCTTTTTACAATAGAGAGCCCCAGACCTGTGGAAGGTTCACCGGCAGTAGGTCTAATTGAAGTTTTTCCATATTTTGAAAAGAGCGTTTTCAGTTCAACTTGAGGAATACCCGGTCCTTCATCCCTAAAGCTGACAAAAACCTTTTCCATCGATTCTGAAGATTCAATATAAATATTTCTGTCAGAGGGAGAAAACTTAATGGCATTGGATAAGAGATTGTCGAATACACGCTTAAGCAGTTGTTTATCCGTCATAATGGTAAAGGCATCCCGCTCCGCTGAATACCGAAGATGTATATTTTTCTTTTCCGCTTTTGCGGCATGATCTTCAATGGTGGATTTGATCAGGCCCTGGATATTTACAGGTTCGAGGAGAATGGTGCGTTCATTAATTTCTTCTTTTTCCACATCAAGGATATTCCTGATCAGTGCTTCGCCGCTATCCAATGAAGATTTGATCCGTTCAACAGCCTTTTGTTGATCCACACTCAATTCATGTCGGTCTGCTTCCAGAAGCTGGTTCCACATGCGGATACTGGCAAAAGGGGTTCCCAGGTCATGAGAAACAATGCTGATCAGCGAATTCTTCTCCGCATTGAGGTTGGCAAGTTTTGTATTCTGTAGTTGGATCACTGCATTATTTTCTTCCAGAATGCTGTTTTTCTTTCGGATCAGTAAAAAGAAATAGGTGGTTATTATGGCTATTCCCCCGATGGCAAGAATCCATATTAGCAGTTGACGGGTCCTTAGTTTCTCTGCTTCTATCTGTGTATGCAACAGTTTATTCTGCTGTTCCCGCTCACGTGCATGAAATCTTTCTTCCATTTCAATAATTGTCTGGCGCGTTTCCTGGTTCACAACTGAGGTATCGAATTGATTCCATTTTTGCAAAGCTTCATAAGCTGATTCAAAATTTTTTATGCGCGAGTAATATTTACTGTAAAGCGAAAAAACATCCGCTTCCTTTCGCTTTGAACCAAGTTGCTTTGCCAGTTCCATGGCATTAGCCAGAAATACCCTGGCGGAATCATATTTTTTCAATTCAATAAAAACATCCCCCATGTTCAGCACATCATACCAAAGCTGATCCTTATCATTCCTGGCGATATTTTCCTGCTGATTCATACGGAAATAATACAAAGCTTTTTCCCACTCTTTTTTCTTGAACCAGGCATTGCCTATATTATTTCGCAAAAAGGTAAGTTCACCGTATTCCGGAAAAAGATCAGCCATTGCCCAGGCTTTATTAAGGTAATATATAGCGCTGTCCGTCTGGTCAAGTTGATTACAGATTGCGCCAAGGTTTGTGAAGTTTGTAATCATGGACGCAGCTTCGTTTCGTTTAATTGATAATTCAGCTGCCAATTGATAATACTCCTTTGCTTTTTGAGGATTTTTAATATTGGTATAAATAAAACCAAGATCACTTAGTGCGCTGCTTTCATAAGCTGAAAGATTTGACTGCCGGGATAAATTGAGACAACGCAGGTAAAAATCAATAGCAGACTTATAATCACCTGAAAGTTCAGCCTTAATCCCTTTTAAACGGGTAGATAATATTTCCCCTTTATCAAAGCCAAGATCTTTGGAACGCCTTTCAATTAAAAACGTGTAATAGTCAAAGGAATCTAGTTTTGAATCATCAAAATCCAGTACCCGGTCATAAAGATTTTTTATTGCCTGTGTATCAGACTGCCCAAATAAATGGTTAATGGAAAAAAGGAAGGTCACTGCAGCCCGAAATAAAAAGGTACGGGCACTTACAGTCCATGAGAAGAATAAAATGTTTGGCTTAATCATCAGTCAGACCATGGCGGACGGCAAATTTAACCAGCCCGACTGTATTATTTACACCCAGTTTGGCAATAATTCTTTTTCGGTGTGTTTCAACTGTTCCTACGCTCAGGAAAAGTTTTTCTGCTATTTCAGCATTACTGAATTCCTTGCAAACAAGCTGCAATATTTCCTGTTCCCTTTTAGTGAGAATATCATCCACTTTCCTGGAATCAATAATCACAGTATTGCGGGCATCATCCATTTTTGCCAGGATATCAATTTCTTTGGTAAAGAATGTACCGCCTTCTGCCACGGCTGTTATGGCCTGTATAAGTTCTTCGATGGGTGCACTTTTTAAAATATAACCCTGGATATTATATTTCATCAGCTTATGGATGAAACGTGTACCACGCATAAGTGTCAAAAAGATGATGCGCATCTGCGGATGAGATTCCCGCACTTTGATCATTAATTCCTCCGGTTCTGTATCAGGCAGGTGTACGTCCAATAATAGTATTGTATCGTCTGTCAAGGATGGTAATGCTTTTAGAAAAGACTGACCATCCTTACTGCTGCCGGATACTTCTATCCCCGGGTACTTTCCCAATAAGAGCGTAAGCCCTTCNAGGTACATTTCGTGGTCTTCAACAATATAAACTTTTGNCATCAGTATCTTACAGGTTATCAGGCGTTAGGGATAAAGATATATTAATTTTAATAATAATGAAAACGAACAGATTACCCTACTAAATATATGGAATAAATGTATGGAATGACCCATCTTATACCTAACAAACAATTTCATAAGCACTCCGGCAGGCATGACAAATGAACATAAAAAATTATATATGTCATTAACAAATTCCATTTTTTTACTGGAACCCGGTGTTTTACTGCAATCAATAACCTGTTAAAAGCACAATAATTACTCCAGTGAATAAGATACTCCTTACCATGGTAATGCTGGTCCGAAAACTTTAAATCTCAGATTCCTTTATCGGCGTTGCCAACAGCCCGATTGAAATTCCATCTTCCGTATATAGGTATATCTAAAAAAACATTCGAAAATATTATTCACTATCTCACTTTTAAAATCGCTTTCACCTGCTGTATGGTCCCATTCTGTAACCGCATATAATAAACACCGGTTGGTAGTGCGCCACTATTGAAAGAAACCGTGAATGATCCGGGTACATAATCCCTGTCAACCAGGTTGGTGATCACCCTTCCCAATGTATCCATGATCTGCACTAATGTATGCCCGCCTTTTGTTTTAAAAGTTATACTGGTGCTTTCCGTAAACGGATTAGGATAGTTCACAATCAACGTATCACCTGCATCCCTGTTAATATCATCCAGGCCCGTTGCACAGGCGCTGCTTTTTATCACCGGCAGAGACTGGAAATTCTTAAGCAAGACAGACTCCAGTGTGGTTGGGCTTGCACAAAACCAATTTTGCAAAATTGATGCATAGACACTCCTGAAATCATACTGATGTGGGATATTGTCGTTTACAGTAGCATTAGTGGGTATTATTGGATTAGAACCCAATACTCCCGACTGCACCTGGGTACCAAACAGGAACAAAGGAGCAGCAGCGCCATGGTCTGTGCCGATGCTGCTATTGGATTTTATCCTTCTTCCAAATTCCGAAAAGGTCATGCCAATTACCCTGTCTTGTATTCCCAGGAACTGCAGGTCATCCATAAATGCTTTAATAGCCCCTGACAAATTACCCATCAAATTGGCATGAGTACCTGTAGTAGTATCGGTTGCATTTACCTGAACAGAATGCGTATCAAATCCACCGATACTCACCATATAAATACGCGTCTTCAAACCACCTTTCACCAACCTTGCTACAATCTTTAATTGATCAGCAAGACTATTATTAGCCGGGTAAGTTACCTGCTGAGGCACCAGTGAGGCGGCACTTTTAATGACGGTTGCATATTCCTGTGTTTGCTGGGCCACCAGCCGGATATAAGATAATTCTTTTCCCGCAGGTGTTGGCGGTGCAGGATCCTGAATACCTCCCACCAGGTTGTAGAATGAAGTGGGGTTAGTGATGCTCATCCCCATGGTACTTGCCGGACCCTGTAAAGCCAGGGAAGTAACAGAACCGATCTGGATTGCCAGCGGATCCGGCATTGCGCTGTTCGGGTATCCGTTAGGGTAATTAGCATATTCTTCATTGAGGTACCTGCCTGCCCATCCGGAATTTACCACCTGGTTGCTGTCTGATGCACTCATCCAGATATCCGTTGCCCGGAAATGCGAAAAATTAGGTGTTGGATACCCTACAGATTGGATAACACTGAGTTTCCCTTCGTTGTATAAGTTCTGCAGCCCGGTCATGGCCGGATGCAACCCTGTTTTAGTATTGCCATTTAAAGTAAGAATCTTATTCTCAGGAATGGCAATATTTGTCCTGGCATTGAAATAATTACTGTAGCTGTCCTTTGGGATTACCATATTCAATCCATCGTTGCCGCCATTCATCTGGATGATCACCAGCACATGATCCGTTTCTGTTCCCATATTCATCAATGCATCAAGCATGGGAGAAGGACTCATGGCCTTCACGGAATATCCATTGATCAAAGATGGCAGAATGGCTGCGGGCAATGTTTTTATAAAAAAGTCTCTCCTTTTCATAAATTGGATTTTAAGATCAGGCCAGGTGATATTCCGCCAGGTTCATGAAATATTTCATAAGGTCGCGAAGCCTTGTGTACACTGTGGTGTATGCCATCGTGTCTGAAGGATTGGCAATATGTGCGTTCCAGGCATTGCTCCAGTAATAATCCTGGTCCTGCCCGGTAAGCAGGATATCTTTTTTAATGATATTCCTGCTATTAGCTGAAAGGGGTACCCGGAAAATATGATTTACAATATCTGCTATGAGTACATTGGGATCAGCCGGATTTGTCATTGTCTTCGCAAACGCCACCGGATCGATGATGATCTTTTTGGAACTGTTGGTATAACCATTCACCACTAAAGTATCAGTGAACTGATTTCTTTTGGGGTAGGTATCGCTGTTGATCCAGATCTCGTAAAAATTGGGCACCTGGTAATAAGCTTTCCAACCGGATACATCAGGCGGGTCGCCAAGGGTTTGCTGCATCAGGGTGCCCCAGTTACGTAAATAGTTCCAGTGTGCATATTGCGCCGCATAATCAGTTGCAGCAGGGAAAACCACATTATACTCGCGGCAAAGGCCAACTATAAAATCAACCGGGCTCTTAATCTGGCAACCCTGGTTGAGGATGTCAAAAAAATGTTCACTCTTGAATAATGTTGCCAGCACCGGTTTAATTTCCCAATTACCATTTCTTAATTGCGCAGCCAGCGGATCAATCACATTTGCCTGTGTAGTGGCGTCAATATCGTAATATACAAACCAGCGATACAAGCGGGTAACCAGGTAACGTGATACTTCCTCATTTTTGCTGAAAATCATATTGAGCAGATCGTCAAGTTCCAGGTCTCCTGCTGTTGCGCCTGTTCTTCCGTTTATTGTTGTACCGCCGTAAAAAGCAGAAAAAGTTTTGTTTGCCGTATCGTGCCTGTTTGCATCAAAGAAAACTGTGTTATTGACTGCATCATTGCGCCAACCGGTAAGTACCCTGGCCGCAGTTTTTACATCATCCTCGGTGTAATTGGGATTATTTTCTTTTCCTAACGTAAAGAGTTCCTGTAATTCCCGGGAAAAGTTTTCGTCCGGTGCCGTTTTGGTATTGAGTTGTCCGTTCAGGTATACCAGCATGGCGGAGTCAATGGTGATGGCCCTTGTAATTGCTTTGAAATTACTAAGGCCTTGCTGACGTAAGAGATTATGGTGCTTATACACATAACGGGCATTACCTATTTCATTGGCCTCAGTGGCAAAATGATTGTGCCAGAAGAGATTCATCTTTTCCCGGATGCTCCTGTCCTGGTTGATCAGCACACCCATCCACCACGACCTGAAAGAAGATCTTCGGTTACTCTGTACCGTTCCATCCTGTGTATGGGTATTGACCCATGTTTGTCCTGCAGAAACGTTAAGGTCAGGATCTCCTGCAGCTGTATTTGTATTCTGGTAATTTTTTACTGGCGGCAGCGGAAGGGGAGCTGATGGATTAAGCAGTTCATCCACGGCCTGTGACATGGATCGGGTTAAAAAATAATCGATATCGCTCTTCCGGGCGCCAAACATGGTACGCTTGAGCAGGTGTATAATTTCAGTGCTTGACCATACTCCTGTATAAGGCAGCAATCCCGATGTGATCACCCGGCCAGAGGTAAACTGTTGCTTTGTTTCTATTTCTTTTGTTTCCTTTCCAGCCGCAAGGAATGCTCTTCTATCCATAAGCAGTTATTTGGTTTACCAGACTTTGGGGTGATCCTGAACCAGGCATTGACCCCAAATCCGGACAATAGTTTAATTGAAAGGCAAAAATACTGCCACAGGTTTGAAGGTTAATTGAAAATAAGGGTAATGAGTATATTTACGATGAAAATTAACCTTAGAAAAATGCCCCGAAAATTCCGGGGCATTTGTAGAAGAATACGCTAAATATGTAAGGTTCAGGGCATATATTCAATGATCCCAGCGATTCCCTGTCCCCCACCCACGCAGGCCGTTACAATGCCATATTTTTTATCCAGCCTTTTCATATCATTCAATATCTGGACAGTTAGCTTGCATCCTGTACATCCAAGCGGATGGCCTAAAGCAATTGCCCCCCCATTAATGTTTACTTTTTCAGGATCCAGTTCGAGGGTACGAATAACGGCCAGTGCCTGCGAAGCAAACGCTTCGTTTAATTCAAAGAGATCAATATCTGCCAGAGATAATCCGGCCTGCTTCAACACTTTTGGTACGGCTTCAACGGGGCCAATGCCCATAATACGTGGAGGCACACCCGCAACGGCAGCGTTCACCAACCGGCCAATGGGTTTAAGGCCCAGTTCTTTCACCATACGCTCACTCATAACCACAACAAAAGCGGCGCCATCACTGGTTTGCGAAGAGTTACCTGCAGTTACAGTGCCATTCATGGCAAAAGCCGGCTTAAGTTTGGCTAATGCTTCAGGCGTTGTTTCCTTTCTTACTCCTTCATCTGTATCAATAACAAAACTTCTTTTCTGTTTCTTTGATTTTTCGTCCAGATAAACTTCTTCTACGGTTATGGGCAAAATCCCGGGTTTGAAATATCCCTGCTCGATAGCATTCAATGCTTTCATATGAGAATTATATGAAAACAGATCCTGGTCTTCGCGGCTTACATTATACTGCTTTGAAACGGCCTCAGCGGTNAGTCCCATACTCAGGTAATAATCTGGCTCATCCTGTGCGATGGAAAATGCCGGAACTGTTTTCCATCCCGCCGTTGGCACCATACTCATACTCTCCACACCACCGGCTATAATACATTCGGCCATACCGGTTCTGATCTTTGCAGTGGCCATGGCTATGGCTTCGAGCCCTGATGCGCAATACCTGTTGATGGTAACACCCGGGGCCTGATGCCCCAAGGCACGGGCCGCAATAATACGACCTACCTGCAAACCCTGTTCGGCTTCGGGTACTGCATTACCTACAATAACATCATCTACTCTTTTAGCATCGAGTTGCGGCACACTGGCGATCAATCCTTTTATAACGTCAATGGCCAGGTCGTCAGGACGGGTAAACCTGAATCCGCCTCTTTTAGATTTGGTGACGGCAGTCCTGTATCCCGCCACGATATAAGCATCCTGCATATTCGTTGATTTTAGAATTATAACTGTTTATATAATATCAGCCGGATAAAGATAAGCGTTTTATTGGAAACTAGTTGCATCAACAACCAGTTTGGTTTTTACCGCCCGCATGGCAAAGATGCGAAGGGTTGAAACGCCGCAATCTTTATCTTCGCAGCGCTATGTATAACCTGTTAAGATCTATATTATTCCTGTTTGATGCGGAAAAGGTCCACTATTTCTCTATGGGTATTTTCCGTTTTTTATGTGGGATCGGCTTGATCCGCCGCCTCATCCACCGCATTTTTACCATAGAAAATACCCAATTACATAAGCATGTATTTGGCCTCCATTTCACAAACCCGGTTGGACTGGGTGCCGGGTTTGATAAGAATGCCGCCTATTTGCGGGAATTATCCGCAATGGGCTTTGGCTTTGTGGAGATAGGCACCGTAACCCCCAGGCCGCAGCAGGGCAATGAAAAACCCCGTCTTTTCCGCCTTCCGGCCGATAAGGCCCTGATCAACCGAATGGGTTTTAATAATGAAGGTGTAAAAAAAATAACNGAGAGACTAAGAGAATGGCGGGCTGCCAATCCCCCCGGTACACCCGGGAGGCTGATCATTGGCGGAAATATAGGTAAGAATAAAGACACCCCAAATGAAGACGCCTGGATGGACTATGAAAAATGTTTCCAGGCCCTGTTTGATTATGTGGATTATTTTGTGGTCAACGTAAGCTCCCCCAATACCCCTGGTTTACGGGCCCTGCAGGAAAAAGACGCCCTCAGCAAGATCTTATCCCACCTTCAATCAATCAATAACCTAAAACCGGAACGCAAGCCCTTNTTGCTCAAAATAGCCCCGGATCTGACACAGACACAACTGGATGATATCATTGACCTGGCCGAAGAAGTGAAACTGGATGGCCTGGTGGCCACTAATACAACCATTGACAGAGATTTACTGTCTCTATCTTCCGGTAAAGAAGCCGGGGCTATAGGCGCAGGCGGACTAAGCGGAGCACCCCTACGTAAACGATCAACCGAAGTTGTACAATATATTGCAGGCAAAACAGTCGGGCGATTGCCCATCATAGCAAGTGGAGGGATTTTTTCAGCCGCCGATGCAAAGGAAAAACTGGATGCCGGTGCAACACTTATCCAGGTATGGACCGGTTTCATTTACGAAGGCCCGGCTACAGCCAAAAAAATATGCAAAGGGCTTGTTTGACATACATATATTATTTTAGCATCTATTATTAATTATATCATTCATGGAACATCTGCTGACCGTTGACTCATTGATAAGCCTTATCACCCTGGCAGTATTGGAAATTGTGCTGGGTATTGATAATGTCATTTTTGTATCTATACTTATGGGCCGGCTTCCGGATGAGAAGAAACTCTCTGCCCGCCGTATCTGGATGTTCGCAGGTATTACTGTCAGGATACTTTTATTACTGGCTTTGGGCTGGCTGGTGACCAATGGCAACCGCGAATTATTTGGTATGGACTGGGGCGAAAAACATGTGGGCTTTAACCTGAGAAATGTGATCATGTTTGTGGGTGGACTTTTCCTGATATATAAAACCGTAAAAGAGATTCATGGTAAACTGGAAGGTGAAGAACCTGGCATGGATGGGAATTCAAATACGGTGAACAACGCCGCGGCATTTAGCGGCGTAATGGCCCAGATCATCCTGGTTGATATGATCTTTTCATTTGACAGCATCATCACTGCAGTAGGAATGGCCCGCCATGTAGAGATAATGATTGTTGCTGTTGTGATAGCCATGATCATTA
>Ga0031656_10000093_pt1 | contig 23767 bp, 19 predicted proteins | sample FrelakmetDIP11DI_FD_55080 | JGI IMG/M metagenome (GOLD analysis project Ga0031656, IMG submission 55080) | Freshwater lake sediment microbial communities from the University of Notre Dame, USA, for methane emissions studies - DIP11 DI | ecosystem: Environmental > Aquatic > Freshwater > Lake >... | reverse complement strand
GGTACTTTTTTTTCTTTCTTATTCACCACCGGATAAACAGCATTAATGTCCTGGGTCGCCGCCTAATTTCACACGATCAGACTTGCTCAAGCTCTGAAATCTTGTGCTCGATCATGCCAATAACTTGGTGCAGGATCTCTGCATCCATAGCAAAACGTGCCCCTGCTGTGGAGTATAGTTCAGGGATGGATACCATCCCACCCAGTGCCAATGCTCGTCGGTAGGCTTCAATGGATCCCTTCTGATCCTTCATCGCATTCGCCCAAACCTGGATCGCTCCCAGGGAAGCCAGACCATACTCAATATAATAGAAAGGTACTTCAAAAATATGAATTTTTCGCTGCCAACCGGTGACCATCTCATCTTCCAATCCACTCCAGTCCACACCTGGCATAAAACGTCCCCATAACTCACTCCACTTTTGATCGCAGTTATCTGGGCTCATTGAATCAGCCTGGTTCGTATATGCCCAGTGTTGAAAAGCATCCACTACCGCCATATATGGCCAGAAGAGCAAGGTTTCTTCCAGGTGCTCAATTTGCGCCCGGGCTGCCTCTTTCTCTGAGTAGAAACCGCCTTCACTTGCCACAAGGTATGGAAAGGCAAGTAATTCTATCGCCATGGAGGCTACTTCTGCAAATTCCATCCCCACCGACAGCTGGTGGTAGTAAGGTATACTGGCTTCCTCAAAGACATGGAAGGCGTGCCCACCTTCGTGAAGCAAGGTTGCTACATCTGTGTGTAATCCAACTGCATTTTCGAATATGAAAGGCAGCCTGACCATATCATAGTTATTGCAGTAAGCCCCAGGTGCTTTACCCTTTCGGTTTTCCAGGTCTAGCAATCCTTGCTTGCGCATGACCTCGAAATAATTACCAAGCATCGGGTCGATCTTGTGGAAAATCGCCGATACTTTTTCTTCCAACTCAAGGATGGTTTGGTAAGGCTTGAGAGCTTCCCTTCCAAGCGGATCGACATTTAAATCCCACGGGCGTAGTCTGGAAAGACCCAGTTGCTTTTGGCGTTTTTCATAGATACGCCTGGCAGCCGGTATAACCACCTTTTCGATGGCGTCATGAAACTTGGCGCAGTCCTCAGGGTAATAATCAAAGCGATGCAGTTCCTTCCACTTATAAGCACGATATTCACTAAAACCTGCATGTGCAGTTATCCGGTTACGCAATTCCAGGATCTTGATCCATAACTGGTTCAACCGATCCCGGTCTGCCAACTTGCGCTGCATCTCCAAGCGCCAGGCTGTTTCTCGCATTTCACGGTCGAGGCTCTGGTAGACTGGCTGTAGCTGAGTGGTAGTAACCTCCTCATCCTGCCAAATTACGGTTTGAGCAGCAATGATCCCGTCATACTCATTGATAAGCTTTTGCTCTTCCATAAGAAATGGTAGGTTCTCCTCACGGTAGATATCTGCTTCCGCCTGCATATTCTCCAAGGGTATCCTGAAGATTTCGGGCTGCAACCCAGAGACGATTAGTTTTGTCTTCAAACCCTGGTTAGCAGCCAGCCATGGTGTATGAACCTCATCCAGGAAGTGATTAAACCGGTTTTGTATCTCCTGGTCAACAGTATTTTGCGTGGTCGCCACCCATAGTCTGGCATAGCACTCCGATAGTACCCGGCTCAGGTCTGACCAATCCATCATCCATTCANCTAGGGTTGATTTCGATAAGTGACGCGATTCCAGTTCATCGGCAAAAGGCTTGAGTTGCGNCCAGTTCCACTGCAGGAATACCTGTGGATCTTTTGGAAGTGTTTTGAACATAACTTTTCCTTTCAATTCTTATCCCGTGAGGTAGTTTTCATAAAATAATCCATCCAGCCCTGTGGATTTCCCAATATTGTTTTATTTCCACTCCTTGATATACCAACGCAAATAATCTTCCACGTGCGACTGCCAGTATGCTTCTTCATGCTCTCCAACAAACATGTGCCACTCGTGCGGAATATCATATTGAGTGAGTAGCTCTTCCAGAAAAGCAGCTGATTCAGTAATCTCTGGACGGTCTTCACTGGCAATATCCATATAAATACGTGGTGCCATCCCAATTGGAAGATTATTTAACCACTGATAAACCTGTTGAATATCACTGTGAAAAACAAAACCACTGTGCGCCCCCATTGTACCGAAAAGCTCAGGGTGAGAGAATCCCAGGTGGATTGCCCAGGCACCTCCTCTGGATAATCCACCGATTGCCCTATACTCCCTGTTAGGAAGGCTGCGATAATGTTCATCCACCCAAGGGATGAGTGATTGCTCCACAGCTAATCCAAAATTATCTTCCGTCGGCTCTTTCCATATCCGATCTCTCGGCATGACCACGATAAATGGAGCAGCTTCTCCACTGGAAATCAATCGATCTGCAATTTCCGGAACACCCAATCGATCCCACTGTGTATCTGAGTAAGTCTGTCCATGGATCAGGTATAAAACTGGGTAAGATCGATTAAGCTCATCGTCATAACAAGGCGGCAAGTAGATCCTGTATACCAATGGATTCGGCAGTAAAACTGTAGTGAATTCTTTAATTTCAATCCTTCCGCCAGCTTTCATGCATTCGGTCAGTGTCGGGGCAGGTGTTTTTCGGGTAGGGGTTTTTATAGTGGGTGTATATTGTGTGGTGAAGGTTGAGATCTTGGGAATTGGCATTGTGGATAGTGGACGTGGGGTAAGCGCACTCGATCTCGTTGAGGTGATCTGAGGATTTTCATTCAACATTAAAGCCGAGGATTCATGGGTTGTGATGGATATAGGAGTGATACTTGGTCGTGGAAGGGGGGCAGACTCACAAGCAGCTACAAGGATCATGACCACATATGCAACAAATAAGCATCTCAACACGATTGCAGTTTACCACAAGATATATCTAGCTTGTGAAATATTAAACCCTTGTGAGTAAGTTCTTGTCCATCTCCCAATTCAGTTTTTCGCTGGTAAAATTGCTGGATACTTACCATGGAGAAACAAATGAAGAAATCAATTCTACTGTTCCTGATGCTCCTGGCTGTGAGTTTAACAGGCTGCCTCCCCAAAGTGCAAGCCACCCCTACTTCCACAGCCACAACCGAGGCACGCCCTGCTCCAACGGTCGTTCTGACAGTCCCTACTCAATCAGCCTTCCTACCCGATCCTGGTTGTACAGTGATCACCAAGAAGCCTACTCCAGGACCCACTGCAGAATCAATATACCCACCTATAACCGATGCAGATCATGTTAAAGGTCCGGAGGATGCCAAGGTTACCATCATTGAATACTCAGATTTTCAATGACCATACTGCGCCCAGCTTGCTCCCGTGATGGAGCAACTCCTAAAAGACTTCCCCAATGATCTCCGTTTCGTTTATCGGCAGTACCCACTAATTGGTACTCCTGAGTCGCCTTTTCATGATAAAGCTGCCCTTGCCACTCAGGCTTCTGAAGCCGCTGCCAAGCAGGGTAAATTTTGGGAAATGCATGATGTAATATTTGAAAATCAAGCTGAGTGGTCTACATCTTCAGTGGCAGATTTCCAGCTATGGTTGATTGAGCAGGCTGGTAAGCTTGATATCGATGTGGAGAAATTCACCGCAGACCTGACCAGTGAAGAATTGGTAAATTTTGCACAATCTGCCTGGGACAATGCACAAAAAATGGGATTAACTGGTACTCCCTCCTTATTGGTTAATGGTCAACCTTGGCCGAGTAATGTCCCCATAAGTCCTGAAAACATTACTACGGTCATCCAACTCACCAGGTTGGAAGACCGCGAATTCACCGAATGTCCTCCCATGGCAATTGATCCAACCAAGCAATACATAGCCACATTGCAAACCGAAAAGGGGGATATCGTTATCGAGTTATTTGCTGATAAAGCCCCACTAGCTGTTAACAGCTTTATTTTTCTGGCTCAAAATGGCTGGTTCGATGGTGTCATCTTCCATCGTGTTATCCCTGGTTTNGTTGCCCAGGCTGGTGACCCAAGCGGCACTGGTTATGGTACCCCTGGATATGCTTTTAAGAATGAAATTTCCCCCGATCTAAAATACGATGGTCCTGGAATAGTGGGGATGGCGAATGCAGGCGCTGATTCAAATGGCAGCCAATTTTTCATTACCTATGCTCCTCAGCCTAACCTCGATGGCGGTTATACCATCTTCGGCAAGGTAATCCAGGGCATGGATGTAGCGACAAGCCTCACCCCTCGTGACCCATCGGGGGGCGGTACGCTTCCTCCAGGTGATAAAATCCTCAGTGTGACTATCGAAGAGAAATAAGTTCTTGCAACCCAGGAGCAGGTACAAGCCACTTGCTCCTGGGAAGCTAACGATATTATGATTGCCCCCCAAGCGTCAACTCAGACATCGGCAACTCCATACAATTGGTCTTCCCTTTTCCAGCTTGTACTTAGTGCTATTACAGCAGTACTGTTGATTGGCTTAGCCGCAATAATAACCGTATCAAGCCTGGTCCAATATTTAAGTCAAGGCTCAGCTAACCAGGAACTCACTCAATCCTTTATGGTTGCTGGCAGTCTTGCCTTTGCCGGGGTTTTACTTCTGCCTTCAGCCTGGTATGCCTGGAAGTCTCTCGCCTTTCCCAGCACCGAGCCCAAGCTACACCATGAACCGCGCGGATTTGGGCTCATCCTGACCTTCTTCGTATTGATCGTGGTTCCCGGCGCATTATGGTTCGGAAACTGGGTTTCCCAAAATGATCAACTCGCCTGGTTACTACTACCTCTAATAAATATTATTGTCAACGGTCTAACAGCTTTTTGGGTAGTTTATATCGGTATAAGAGGTCTTAAACCTGGTCCTCCAAAAAGAGTATGGGGGGTCTTCGCCAGTGGTCTGGTATTAGGACCTTCCATTATCCTGGTATTGGAATTATTCACTCTTATCGGCTTTGGGATTCTGGCTTTTTTATGGGCAGCCATTAACCCGGCTGTTTCCAGTCAGCTACAGAATTTGATTTTTCGATTTCAGAATCTACCCTCTGACCCAGATGCAATCCTCCAATCTTTACTTCCATTTCTACTCAATCCAGGAATATTGTTTATCGTTTTCTCCTTTGTTTCTGTGCTTGTTCCCATTATTGAGGAAGCGCTAAAGCCTATCGGGGTTTGGTTTTTAGCTGGCAAAATATTAAATCCTGCTCAGGGTTTTGCGTTTGGGGTACTTTGTGGTGCGGGATTCGGGCTGTTCGAAAACTTGGGAAACACAAGCATTGGAGGGGAGACATGGGCACTCCTGGTTTCAAGCCGTATTATCACATTACTGTTGCACTGTCTTACGACTGGGCTGGTAGGCTGGGCATTGGTTTCCGCTTGGACTGAGAAGCGATATCTTCGCCTTGGAATCACATATGCTTTTGCTGTAATATTACATGGATTATGGAATGGGTTAGCGGTAATTAGCGCAATTAGCTCTCTGAAAGGTCAGGTAAATGTAGAACTACCTGATAATATTTCCCAATTTGGGAACCTTGCCACGATTGGTATTTTTGCCCTGGGTGCCTTCAACCTGGTTCTCTACATCAGTTTCAACGCATATTTACGGAATAGCAGTTACATAAAAGGCTTACAATCAAATCTGAATGGCACAGGTCTCGATGTTACCGTGAGTGGGTCAATTTCAATGGAATCAGGTGAGATTAACCAACCCATAAACTCATCAAGCTCACCCTCCTTGTCTCATTCATCAACCCAACCATCAGATGAAAATCAGAAAATGTCCGATATAGATAATCCAGCCAGGAATCCGGAATCACACTTATGAATTTACTCATTTATATAATCGATATTATTCTCCATATGGATAAATATCTTGGACAAATTATCCAGGAATATGGCTTATGGACCTATTTGCTCCTATTTATCGTGATATTTATGGAAACCGGATTCGTAATCACACCCTTTTTGCCTGGTGATTCATTGCTTTTTGCTGCTGGAACGTTTGCAGGAATGGGATACCTGGAAATTGGAATATTATTTGTCTTGCTATCTGCTGCTGCCATTCTTGGGGATACCGTTAATTATTGGATCGGTCACTTAATTGGTCCACGCGCATTCAGCGGTAATATCCGCTTTCTAAAAAAAGAATACCTTGACCGGACACATGCATTTTACGAAAAGCATGGAGGCAAAACCATCATCATCGCCCGCTTTATCCCCATTATTCGTACTTTCGCCCCCTTTGTGGCTGGTGTGGGAGCGATGTCTTATGGTAAATTCATCTCATTCAACGTGATTGGTGGATTAGTCTGGGTGGCATTGTTTACCTTGGGTGGGTATTTTTTTGGCAATCTGCCATTCGTGCAGGATAATTTTTCATTCGTCATAATTGCGATTATCATCATTTCTGTCTTACCTGCCATCATTGAGTTTATTCGTGAACGTACAAGATCAAATCAGGAACCACAACCCCCCACTAGCGCATAGATTCCTTTCAAAAATTTGTAACGCGGTAAAATCATATCCATGGATCAGGATTCACTCGAATCCACTCTAGCTGATTTATATCTCCCGGCTATACGCTTCTACCGATGCATCGATTCGACCAATGATGAAGCATTGAAATGGATTATCGCTGGAGCACAAGATAAGGCTCTTGTTGTCGCTGATGAACAAACTGCGGGTCGCGGTCGATTTCATCGTCGTTGGGTGACAGTTCCCGATGCAGCACTTGCTTTCAGTTTGATAATTTTACCCCCCCAGATTGATCAAAAACAAAATTCCCGGCTCTCAGGCTTAGGAGCAGTATCTATTCGGGAGGTTCTATATAAAAAATATGCTCTACCAGCTCAGATCAAATGGCCAAATGATATTTTAATTGGCCAGAAGAAGGTGGGTGGAGTATTGGTTGATGTAATCTGGAATGGAGAGACTTTAAGAGGCGTTGTAATCGGGATTGGCATTAACATTGCACCAGAGTCTGTAAGCGCGGTCAACCTTCCATCAACGGAATTGAATTTCCCTGCAACCTGCGTTGAAAATGAATTGGGACATTCTATTGACCGACTGGAATTATTATATGCCATACTACAAGAATTACTTGCTTGGCTGCCTCGCCTTTCATTACCAGATTTCATCATTGCCTGGGAATCCAACCTGGCATTTCGAGGGCAGTGGGTGGAGATATCCCGTGGAGATTCCACATCGCACGCCCAGAACGGGAACAGTTTCACTCCATCTGAGGTGAGGAAAGTAATCGGTCTTTCTCAGGATGGCTCATTATGCGTGAGCACTAAATCAGGCGAGTTGGTTGAGGTCGCGGTAGGTGAGATTCATCTACGCCTATCCATGATGGACCAGCCACTATCGCCAAGATTGAAACGGAGGTAACCACAATGTTCGAAGATTTCCGAAAACAAGCTGAATCAGCTGATTTTCCCGATGAATTTCAAGAGAAACCACTCTCAGAGGAAACCCCTCGTAAAGTTCATAGCCAATTTTTAGGGCTTACTCCCATACAGCGTTTTATTATTGCACTGATGCTAATGTTCATGATCACTATTCTTGGGATTTTGTTCCTAATGGTGACAGAAAAAATAGTATTCCCTACTGTTGGTTAGCAAAAGCATATTCAACCCTCGGTATTTCCAGTTAAGGATTCGAGGAACTTAGATTAATCCCCCTCTTTCACACCTACCAGCAATAGGTCCGCTTTTGATATACGCGCCAGGGATGCGACATTATCCCCGCCTTCAAGGTTTATTAAAAGATCACACTTCGTGGTCCTACCGCCGTGTTTCACATCTTTAACGCGTGTTCTTAATACAACCCCTCCAGTTGATATGATCGTTAATTCATCCAATGGCTGTACCACTCTAGCGGCAGCAATATTTCCAATATGCTTCAAACTCTTTGTATCTATCGACTGCACGCCCCCGGTTGCCCGTCCCTTCGGGGGATATTCTGTGAGTGAGGTGCATTTTCCATAACCGGCAGTCGTAACCACCAGGAGTTCCCCGCCTGTTTCCACGACTTCCATACTTGCAACATGGTCATCCTGGGACAATCCTATTCCAATTACGCCACTAGCCGCTCGACCCATTGATCGCACAGACGCTTCACTATACCGTAAAGCCTGACCCTGCTCAGTCACCAAGATAATCTCATCCTCTCCATCCGTCAATCGTGCCCAACCTAGCTCGTCGCCTTCATCAAGGGTGATGGCGATCAAACCAGAAGGTCTTACCGAGCTCAACTCAGCCAATTCCACCCGTTTAATCTTGCCATTTCGAGTTGCCATCGTACAGTATTCTGCGGCTACAAAATCCGGGACTGCCACCGCAGCAGTAATTAATTCGCCAGTGCTCATCGAAAGAACATTACCTATGGGGATACCTTTAGCAGCCTTGTCAGCATCTGGGATTTGGTATGCCTTCTCGGAATACACCTTACCCTTGTCTGAGAAAAACAGGATGGTATCCAGGGTGCGTGCGGGGAAAAGGTATACAACCTCATCCTCTCCTTTGGTGGTATGACCTGTTACCCCTTTTCCGCCTCGTGTTTGTAATCTAAAGCTCTTAGCTGCCACGCGTTTAATATAACCGCGCTGTGTCAGGCTGATTAGAACAGCCTCATCGACTACCAGGTCTTCTTCCCTGAATTCTTCCCTGGCTTCTTGTGCAATACGTGTTCGGCGTGGATCAGAAAATTTCTTGGCTAGCTGCCCTAGGTCAGATTTGATTAATTCAAATACCTTTTGCTGGCTTGCAAGCAGATCTTCCAGAAATGCAATTCGCTCTAGAATCAGCTGATGTTCGATTTCGATTTTTTGCCTTTCGAGGGCTGCCAGCCGTCGTAGTTGTAAATCCAGAATTGCCTGGGCTTGGACTTCACTCAGCTTGAATCGGGTGATCAACCTTTCTCGAGCAATCTCGGCATCTGGTGATTCGCGGATCGTTTGAATTACTTGATCCAGGTTTGCCAGTGCAACCAGTAATCCTTCCAAGATATGCGCCCTGGCACGGGCTTTTTCCAGCTCAAAGCGTGACCGCCGGATGATCACCTCCTGCCGATGGTCGATGTAAACTTGAAGAATTCTTTTCAGCGACAGTAATTTGGGCTCGCCATCCACCAATGCTAGCATTTGTACACCAAAAGTGGATTGCAGGGGAGTATATTTATATAATTGGTTCAATACCTTTCCGGGTTGTGCCCCACGCCGTAATTCAATGATGATACTCATTCCACGTCGATCTGATTCATCCCGTAAATCCGATACGTCGTTTAGTTTCCCTTCCCGGGCTAACTCGGCAATTCGTTCAAGCAAGCTAGATTTATTAAGCAGGAAAGGAATCTCAGTGATAACAATCCGCTGCCTTCCTGCATTCATCTCTTCAATATGTGCCAGACCTCGTAAAACGATCCTACCCCTCCCCGTGCTGTAAGCCTGGATAATCCCCTCACTGCCCACGATCACACCACCCGTGGGGAAATCGGGGCCGGGGACAAATCTGAGCAGTTCATCTGCCGTGATCTCTTCCAATTGCTCATAATGGTCAATCAGGTAGGAAATTGCAGATATCAGCTCACCTAAATTATGGGGAGGAATGTTTGTCGCCATACCAACCGCAATTCCAGAAGAGCCATTGAGGAGCAGGTTCGGGAGGCGGGCTGGTAATACCACGGGTTCTTTAAGGGAAGCATCAAAGTTATCTACAAAATCTACTGTATTCTGCTCGATATCCCCCAGCATCTCCTCCGCCATCTGGGAAAGGCGGGCTTCCGTGTATCGCATCGCAGCGGGTGCATCACCATCCACTGAGCCAAAGTTCCCCTGGCCATCGATTAATTGATAACGCATCGAGAAATCCTGTGCCATTCGAGCCATGGATTCATAAACTGCTGCATCGCCATGTGGATGGTACTTCCCGAGCACCTCGCCTACGATACGTGCCGATTTCTTATAAGCTGTCGTTGCAGTAATCCCCATGTCATGCATGGCATACAAAATTCGTCTGTGAACTGGTTTTAACCCGTCCCGAGCATCCGGCAAGGCACGCGCCACGATCACGCTCATGGCATAATCAAGATACGCTGCCCGCATCTGCTGGTCAATATCCACCTGTTCTATTTTTCCAATTTCCATTAGTGCCTCATTCTAGTATACACATGTCCGTAATTAAGTTTTTTGAAATCATCCTTATACTTCGATGAATAAATTGAATCAATTTTCCTGTTCTTATCCAGAACAAAAAAGATGTGTCCGCCAAATGGCGCACACATATGAATTATAAACCAAGAATAAGAATTATTTTTCCAGGCTTGGCAGCAGTCAATCGATGTTACCGTTTTACATATTGCTACCATGATGGTTATTGCCTGAGGTTGTCTTGCTTACAAATCTNATCCACAACTACTGGGCGTCGATAAGTGTCTAAGTATTCCTGTGTAGCATCATCTGTTCACAACTTCTATACACCTGATAACATCGCCATATGCCTGCAACAGAAATATCACGGTGGATTTCAACCTTGTCCCCCTTCTTGAAATGATTACTAGCTCAAAACAGGTGAAGAGTAGGATGCATTCTGTGAAATGATCATCCTAAATATGCATCGATCGTATAACCAGCTTTTCTCCCAGCCACCATGGCAGTCACCACCATGTCTGGACCGGTGACAACATCTCCACCTGTAAATACTCCAAACCGGCTGGTGGCACCAGTTTCACGATCTGCAATGATCATACCCCATTTCTGGGTTTTCAAACCCGGTGTGGTAGCAGTGATGATAGGGTCTGGGTAATACCCCATAGCTATGATNGCTGTATCAACATCAATGATGAAATTTGAACCTTCTACNGGGGCAGGGTANCGCTGACCTGAATCATCCGGCTCCCNGACTGTGATTTTAACACAATCAATCCACGCTAATTCGCCATCAGGTCCAGGGATTAATCGCACTGGTTCACATTGATATTCAAACCTGGCCCCCTCTTCGATAGCAAGGAGCCTATCTCTTGCCCTACCCGGGATTTCATTTTCAGTATAACGGTAGAGGCAGATGACTTCCTCTGCTCCTAATCGTAAAGCAGTACGTGCGCAATCTGTCGCTGGATCCCCTCCACCAATCACAACCACCCTGCGCCCCACTTCTGGGTTGATGCGCATCCGTGGTGGGAGATAACTTTTTTCTGTATTCGCCCGGATTAAGAACTCGGTCGCCTTATAAACTCCGGGCAAGTTCTCACCGGAGATTTCCAAGGGAGCATCTATACCGCTTCCCACCCCCAAGAAAACCGCTTCGTACCCTTCTGCAAACAGGTCGTTTACCGTCTTCTTCTTTTTCCCAACATAAGTATTTCCAACAAAGCTCACCCCGGCCTGCTTAAGGTTTTTCCAGATATCATCAATTAATGTATACGGTAGCTTAAAATTGGGAAAACCGTAAGTCAAAGCACCACCTGGGTGCGACCGAGAGTCATAGATGGTTACCCAATGACCCATCCGCACCAGAACATCTGCGCAAGCCAGTCCNGAAGGTCCAGCACCAACGATGGCAACTTTTCTTCCAGTCCCTGCTCCTGATTGGATAGAAATTCCTTTCTCACGGCGTTCATACTCGCAGGCAAAAGATTCCAACGCTCCTACCAATACAGGGGTATCAATCCGTTTTAATACGCATGCACCCTCGCATAATTTTTCCTGCGGGCATACGCGTCCACATATCTCAGGCAAAAAATTTGTCTTCCTAAATACACTCGCAGCATCCAGGAAATTTCCTTGTTCAATGAGGAATAGCGCTTTAGATATGTCACTTCCAGCTGGACAGGCCCTCCGGCAGGCAGCTATCTCACGGCAATGGATGCAGCGAGATGCTTCATGTTTTGCCCAATCTTCTGTTAGTATTGCNCGCGCTTCTTGAAAATCCCCCACCCGTTCCTTTGCCGGTCGTGTGGGCAATCCCCTGGAATGGAGTTGGATACGGGATTTTCGATCGATCGAGGAAAAATCCACCTGCAGGTCCGTAGTTATCTTCACTTACTCTGCAAGTAGTTATGAATGGCTGTAGCAGCCTTACGCCCTGCAACCATTGCAGTCACCACCAGATCTGGGCCAGTGACACCATCGCCACCTGCAAATACTCCCGGCCGCGATGTAGCACCCGTGTCATGGTCAGCAACGATCAGACCATACTTTTGGGTTTTTAAGTCAGGTGTAGATTCACCGATGAGCGGGTCCGGCCAATAGCCCAGGGCAAGTATGGCTGTATCAGCTTCCACAATAAAGTTCGAGCCTTCTATGGGTACAGGTTTTCGGCGTCCTTTTGCATCTGGCTCCCCTAATTGCATTTTTATGCATTCAATTTGAACCAGATGTCCTTCCTCATTCGCAATGAATTTCACTGGCTGGGTCAAGAATTGGTAATGCGCACCTTCCTCGAGTGCCAGCTCGCGGTCTTTCACTCCCCCAGGCATCTCTTTGATCGTGCGTCGATATAGGCAGGTTACTTCTTCAGCACCAAGTCGCAACGCCGTACGCAGGCAGTCGGAAGCAGTATCACCACCACCGATAACCACCACCTTTTTCCCTATCTCTGGTCGAGAGCGCCATTCTTTAGGCAGAAGCTCCATATCCACATTGCTGCGCGCAAGAAATTCTGTCGCTTTGTACACGCCTGGTAAATCTTCTCCAGGTACCTCCATGGGTGCATCCACATTGGAACCAACTCCAATAAACACCGCTTCAAATCCTTGACCGAAAAGGTCATCAATCGTGATGTCCTTCCCGACCAGGGTATTAAACGAAAACTTTGCTCCTGCTTCTTCAAGATCACCCACCCGGCAAAACACAATCTCCTTGGGGATTTTAAATGGAGGAATTCCATAAATCAGCAATCCGCCTGGAGCTGGTTTGGCTTCAATCACAGTCACGTCATGGCCTTTTTGCAGGAGTTGCTCCGCGCATGCCAACCCGGCCGGTCCAGCGCCAATGATCGCTACCTTCTTTCCTGTTTTCTCTCCAACCGGTACTTTTACTCCGACTGTCCTCCGTTCATAGCAGGTAACGTAGGCTTCAAGCGGCCCCGTCAGAACGGAAGCATGTGATTTAATATGTGAACATGAACCCTGGCATAACTGCTCCTGAGGGCATACCCTTCCACAGATTTCAGGTAGGCTGCTGGTTTGGCGATATAACTTGGCAGCTTCTAAGAATTCTCCCTGTTCAATGAGCCACATGGCTGAAGGGATGTCATTATGCGTTGGGCAAGCTTCTACGCATGGTGCTGGATCCGGGCAGTGCACACAGCGCGCAGCTTCAAACATTGCTTCCTCTGGACTCAGTGGGATGCAGATATCGTCAAAATCACATACCCTTTGAGATACCGCCCTGTGGCTGATATCCAGGCTGGGCATGCGTGCGCGTGCTTTCCGGTCAATAGCTAGCGAATCACTCTCGATTTTTTCCATCCAACACCTCCTACATTCAATTCAAATATCATATTATCGGGGGTAAAGGTTAAATTTTAGTCCCTATTGTCATATAAATTTGTGACGGTTGTCACATGATGATTGGTCAGAATCTTGCACGCCTGATCAATGGTAATTCCTTTCTAATATGTTTCTTACATACTAATACATGAATCTGTCTTACAATTGCGCTCTATATTTCAACAAATCATTGCCTCTTCGGATGTTAAAGCCGTGAGGGGAAGGAAAAGACATGCGAAAATTCATCATTGCTTTTTTGATACTTTTAGGTTTAGCTGTCGTTGGTTATTTCGGTTACCAGGCTTTACAAACCAGACGCCAGGCAAATTCAATGAGTGACCTACAAACGGTTAGTGCCACACAGGGCAGCCTGACTGCCACTATTGGAGCTACCGGTGTAGTACGCCCAGACCAAACTGCCATGCTTGCCTGGGAGACTACCGGGAATGTTGACCAGGTGCTTGTGGAGGTTGGAGAGGTTATCACAGCTGGACAGACTCTTGCCAGTCTACTACCTTCTTCATTACCCCAGAATATCATCCTGGCTCAATCTGATTTGATAACCTCCCAACAGCAGTTGGATGACTTGCAGAATTCACAAGCTGCCACCCAGCAAGCTCTCCAGGCTGTTAATACCAGCCAGGCAGCTGTTTACCAGGCAGAGCAGGGCTTAGTTAAATACGATCAGCAGCCGTATAAGGATGACTTAGAAAGAGCCCAGGAGGACGTCATTGATAAGCAGGAAGCCCTTGACAAAGCACAGGAGGATTTTGATCCCTATGAAGACAGGGATACTTCAAATTCCACCCGCCAGACTTATGAACAGCGTCTGATCGATGCCCAAATTGCGTACGATGAAGCCGTCCGCAAAGTCAACCTGCTTGAGTTGGAACACCAGACTGCCCAGGTGAACCTGGATTCAGCCAACGCTGCCCTGGCTGACGCCCAACGTGCTTATGACAAGGTAAAGGATGGACCGAATCCCGATGATATCACTGTGCTTCAAAACCGGATAAATGCTGCAACGGCAACCCTCAGTAAGGCATCTCTGGCAGCCCCCTTCGCTGGCACGATCACTGAAGTGGACATCAAGACTGGTGACCAGGTCTCCCCTGGTAGTATTGCCTTCCGCTTGGACAAATTGGACAACTTATTGGCGGATGTAAGTGTCTCAGAAGTGGATATCAACAGCATCCAGGTTGGCCAACCGGTAAATATAACCTTTGATGCCATCCTGGATAAGCAGTATAACGGAATTGTCAGCCAGGTTCCTGCTGTGGGTGACATCTTCCAGGGGGTGGTGGAATTCACAGTAGTGGTAGAACTGACTGATGCTGATCAGGACGTAAAACCAGGTATGACTGCGGCAGTTAACATCGTGGTTGACCAGATCACGAATGCCTTGTTGGTGCCTAACGGTGCTGTGCGTGTGGTGGACGGCCAGCGTGTGGTGTATATCCTGGAGAACGACCAGCTTAAAGAGGTGGAAGTGACATTGGGTGCTTCTTCCGATACCCAAAGCCAGGTAATTGATGGAAACCTGCAGGTGGGTGATGCAATCGTGCTTAATCCTCCTCAAGACTTCTTTGGAAGCAATGGCGGAGGTCCTCCCTTTGGTATGGGTGGGTGAAAATGAACCTTAGTTATAATCAGTCAGCCCTAACAGAGAACATATCGAACTGTTGGGTCATCCAGGCGCAAAACCTGACCAAAGTATATAAAATGGGCGAAGTAGAGGTCCATGCCCTCAATGGCCTTTCACTTAAAATTGCCTGTGGTGAGGTCGTTTCCATCATGGGACCGTCCGGCTCGGGCAAATCAACCTTAATGAACATCATTGGCTGTCTCGATCGTCCCACTTCTGGTGAGTATATCCTGGATGATGAACCGGTTGCCAGGCTGACCGATGACCAGCTAGCGACCATTCGCAACCGTAAGGTTGGTTTCGTCTTCCAGAGCTTTAACCTTCTCTCGCGAGCCACTGCCCTCGCTAATGTAGAATTACCGATGCGATATTCAGGTGTTACCCGCGGAACAAAGGAAAAAGCCATCGCTGCCTTGGAGGCTGTAGGACTTTCAGACCGCATGTACCACCGACCGAATGAGTTATCCGGCGGTCAGATGCAACGGGTTGCCATTGCNCGTGCCCTGGTGAATGANCCAGCCATCATCCTGGCTGATGAACCAACTGGTAACCTGGACACCAAGTCTGGCCATGAGATTTTGGAGCTACTACTTAACTTGAACCGTGAGAAAGGCACAACGCTCATNATTGTGACCCATGCCCCTGACATCGCGGCACAATCCCAACGTATTATCCGCATCCGCGATGGTGTTGTAGAGGAGGCAGAATGAACGTCTGGCAAGCAGTCCTGGAAGCATTTGAGAGCCTCTCAGCCAACAAGCTGCGTGCAGGCCTTACAATCTTGGGTATTGTCATCGGCGTTGCCGCTGTCATTGCCATGGTATCCATCGGGCGGGGTGCGCAAGCGACCATCACCGATTCCATCAATGGGATTGGCACCAATCTCATCTTCGTGTTTCGTGGCGGTTCAGAAGATGTGCGTAACCCCAAACCAATCACCTTGAGTGATGCAGAAGCCATTGACGACCCTAATCAAGCGCCTTCCGTCGTGGCTGTAGCACCTGTCATTCAAGATAGTGGCAAGGTAACCTTTGGGCGGGAAAGCACGAANACCAGTATCAACGGCGTGACCCCCGAATATGGTAGTGTCCGCAATTACACGGTGACCGAGGGCGAGTTCATAAACCAGGAACAAATGTTGGGACAGGCATCCGTAGCGCTCCTGGGTTCGGATGTGGCAGACAAACTCTTCGGGCGCAAGGAAGGCCTGGTGGGTGAGACTGTGCGCATCGAAGGGCAGCCCTTTCGTGTAATCGGTGTGCTTGCATCTAAAGGTGGCTCGAGCTTTTCCAACGCCGATAACGTGATTCTGGTCCCCTTCTCCACTGCTCAAACACGTCTTATCCGTCGGGCTGTCAATGATCGGGTAGATTTACTGCTGGTTGAAGCCTCCAGTCCTGAGTCCGTACCCGCTGCCAGTAATGAAGTCGCACAGATCTTGCGTAACCGCCACCGCACAGAAATTGGTGCAGATGATTTCACCATTCTCACCCAGCAGGATTTCCTCTCCACTGCCAGCACTATCACCAATGTGCTCACCATTTTCCTGGGAGGCGTGGCTGCCATCTCACTGCTGGTGGGCGGTATCGGGATCATGAACATTATGTTGGTCTCGGTCACTGAGCGTACGCGTGAGATCGGGCTGCGCAAGGCAGTAGGAGCTCACAAGGCGGATATCATGATCCAATTCCTGGCAGAGTCATCCGTGCTTAGCCTGTTTGGAGGGATTATTGGCATCATCTTTGGGTACGCTATTGCATTCGCAGTGGGGCAGATTGCCAAAGCCAATAATGCGATAATCTCCCCGTCCTTCAGCATCGATATCATCCTGATTGCCACCCTGTTCTCCACCGCGGTGGGCTTGTTCTTCGGTATTTATCCGGCTAACCGTGCCGCCAACCTTGAGCCAGTGGAAGCCTTACGATACGAATAAGCCGAGTTAAGCCGGGATTTTCTGCAGGGCTGTCTTCATCCTTTCCAGTGCCTGTGCCAGAACATCCCGGTTGCAGGCTAAATTTAGCCGCACGAAACCTTCCCCACCTTTTCCAAACGTAACCCCATCATTGAGTGCCACGCGCGCCTCTTTGAGGAAGAACTCATACGGGTTGCCCTGGATTCCGGCATTCCGGCAGTCCAACCACACCAGGTAGGTGCCTTCAGGCTTTGCCATGCTCAACTGTGGCAGCTTAGACTCGATATAACCACACAGAAAGCTCCGGTTATCTTCCAGGTATTGCAGCACCTGTTCCAGCCACTCTTGTCCATCCCGGTAAGCTGCCAGAGCAGCCGTCATTCCTACCAGGTTGACCCACATCACCAACCCTGCTTTGGAATGCTCCAGCTTCTCGCGTAATTGTTTGTTTTGAACGATGGCAAAAGAGCACTGCAATCCGGCAATATTGAAGGTTTTGGTGGGCGCCATCAGGGTGATCGTGTTGAGGGCAATCTGCTTGTCCAATGAGGCAATGGGAATATGCTTATGCCCTTTGAACAGCAGGTCACAGTGGATCTCATCCGAGCAGATCATCACCTCATTGCGCAGGCATATTTCTGCCATACGTTCTAATTCATCCTTGCGGAATACCCGTCCAACCGGATTATGTGGATTGCACAGAATGAACACCCTGGTCTGTGGAGTAAATCCTGCTTCAAACGCATCCCAGTCCACCTCATAGTGCCCATCGCCCTCACGCCTCAGAAGGGCATCCTGGCGCTGCATACCGGCGTTGCCAGGCGTGGATAGGAAGGGAGGATAGACTGGTGTCTGCACCAACACATTACCGCCAGGTGCCACCAATGCATGGCAGGTCAGGTTCAGACCAACGATCACCCCCGGAAGGAAAAGGATTTCTTCGGGTAAAACTTGCCAATTGTACAGCTTCTTCATCCGTTCCACCAAGACTTGCTGAAGCTCAGAAACTGCCTCAGGCTTCGGGTGAACATCCGGGTAGCCGAAAATCCTATGATCAAGACAGCATTGCAGGGATTGCAGGATTGGTTCAGCCACCGGGAAATCCATATCTGCTACCCACAGGGGGAGTACATCCGGATCATACATGTTCCACTTAATACAATCCGTAGATCGGCGATCTGGCAGGTGATCAAAGTCGTATCGCATTCTGGTATCTCCTTCTAAAATAGGTTGGGTTGATGAACCTCACCAAGCTGGTGAGCTAAGTGAGGAACGTTTTATTCGACAAAACCTGGCGAGGCAGTGAACGTTCTGTGCGACGAAGCATCGCGAGCTCTTTCTGCGAGCTAGGCAAGGAGCGTTCTGTGTCGGCAGTCTCGCACATGTTCATTGCAAGTGGTGGGGATAACGCGAGAGCCAACCGCTATTATTATACCCATGCTATCTCGCGCATCTTCACTTTTCTCTATGACAAATATCCTCTCACGCTTTAGTGATGCTTGTTGGGCACTCTTTTGGGGTAAAATTGATNCACCGGATCACTCACAGAACCAATTATAAAATGGAGGNTGCTATGACAAACTGGAAAGTTCTTATCACCGATGGCCTTTCTGATAAGGGCATCGCCATCTTAAGCTCCGCTGCCCAGGTGGATAACAAGCCTGATATCTCCGCTGATGACCTGCTGAAGGTGGCAGGTGAGTATGACGCAATGGTCGTGCGTGGGCGCACCAAGGTCACCCCAGCAGTTTTCGACAGCGCCCCCAGGCTCAAAGTGGTCGGACGAGCTGGTGTAGGTGTGGATAACATTGACCTGACCGCTGCCCGCAGCCATGGGGTGACGGTGGTGAATGCTCCCAAATCAACCTCCCTGGCTGTGGCTGAGCTGGCTGTTGCCATGATGTTCGCAGTTGCCCGTATGGTCCCCAAGGCGGATGCCACCATGAAGCAAGGCCAGTGGATCAAGAAGCAGCTCGAAGGCATCGAGCTGACCGGCAAAACGCTTGGAATCGTCGGCATGGGCAACATCGGCACCGCCCTCGCCCAGCGCGCTTCTGCGCTGGGGATGAATACCCTCGGGTATGATACCCTCGTCACTCCCGATGAGATCAAGAAGCGTGGCGCAGAACCTGCCACCCTGGCTGACCTGTATGCCAAATCTGACTTCATCTCCTTCCACCTACCCCTTACATCCGAATCGAAAGCCATGGTTAACGGGCAGGCTTTCGCCCAGATGAAACACGGTGTGCGCATCATCGATGCCGCGCGTGGCGGTATCATTGATGAAACCGCTCTGCTGGCAGCCCTTGAAACCGGCCAGGTAGCTGCCGCCGCCCTGGATGTGTTCGCCACTGAACCTCCCGGCCTAACTGCCCTAATTGCCCATCCCAACGTGGTCGCCACCCCGCATATCGGCGCACAGACCGAGGAAGCCCAGGACCGGGCAGCCGAAGATATCGCCTCCGAAGTGCTTAATGTTCTGCGTGGCGAACCTTTGCGTTGGAAAATCGTCTGATAACCTCATTGAACATTTGTAGGACGTGTATTTTATACACCAGAGAAATCAAAATTGATCATCATAGGGACAAAAATGGAACCTGAACAAAAACTCCAACAACTCAAGAACCTGCTGGCTGAGGTCGCTGACCTGAACCAAATTAACGCCCTGCTTGGCTGGGACCAGCAAACCTACATGCCCCCCGCCGGGACGGAAAACCGTGGTTACCAGCTCGCCACTCTGCAGCAGATCACCCACACCAAGTTCGTCTCCGATGAGATTGGCAAGCTGCTGGACGACCTGCAACCCTACGTTGCCCAGCTTGATCCCGATTCATTCGATGCCTGCCTGGTGAGAGTTGCCAGGCGTGAATTTGAGCGCGAGACCAAGGTGCCCATCGAGTGGGTGGCTGAGTTCGCCCTGGTCACAACCGCAGCTCATGAAGCTTGGGCAAAAGCGCGGGCAGAAAATGACTTCCCTCACTTCCAGCCTCACCTGGAAAGAGTACTTGAGCTGGTCCATCGCTATGCCAGCTATTTCGCACCCTACCAGCACGTATACGACCCGCTGTTGGAAATCTTCGAGCCCGGTCTGAAGACCCCCGATGTGAAAGCCATCTTCAACGCACTGCGCCCCCAGCAGGTAAATTTAATTAAGCAGATCGCCAGCCAACCGCAGGTGGATAACTCCTTCATGACCCTTAACTACGAGGAAAGCAAGCAGTGGGAATTTGGCGTGGAGGCGATTACCAAGATGGGTTACGAATGGTCGCGCAGCCGCCAGGATAAAACCCTGCATCCGTTCACCACCAGCTTTGGCTGGGGGGATGTGCGTATCACCACCCGTGTATCTCCCGATTACCTTCCTTCCGCCCTGTTCGGCACCCTGCACGAAGCCGGGCATGCCATGTATGCCATGGGCTCCGATAAGTCTTTCGACCGCACCCCACTCTTCGGTGGTGCCTCATCCGGAATCCACGAGTCACAATCGCGCATGTGGGAGAACCTGATTGGTCGCTCCTTGCCCTTCTGGCAGCACTTCTACCCACGTTTGCAGGAGCTCTTCCCAACCCAACTCGGCAATGTGGCACTGGAGGCATTCTACAAGGGCATCAATAAGGTCCAGCCCTCTTACATCAGGGTGGAAGCCGATGAAGCCACCTATAACCTGCATATCATGCTGCGCATGGAGTTGGAGATCGCCCTGATGGAGAATCAGCTGCAGGTGAAGGACCTGCCCGAAGCCTGGAATGCACGCTTCCAGGAATACCTGGGCATCTCACCCCCCAATGATTCGAAAGGTGTACTACAGGATGTTCACTGGTCGGCTGGTTTGATCGGATATTTCCCCAGCTATGCCCTGGGTAACCTGATTGGGGCTCAGCTTTGGGAACGTATCAACACCGAAATCCCCGACCTGCCCGAGCAGATCCGCAGGGGTGATTTCGCTGCCTGGCTTTCCTGGCTGAGGGAAAAGATCCACAGCCATGGCAACAAGTTCGAGCCCCAACAGCTCATCCAGAGTGTAACCGGTTCCAAGATCGACCCGGCACCCTATATGCGCTACCTGGAGAGCAAATACCGAGCGATTTATAACTTTTAGCAACCATGGTGAGAGAGAACAGACGAATCAACACGCTGCCGTTTTCATGATGAGAAAAGCCTGCCTGGTTCTCTCCACCATATTATTAATCCTGCTTGGGGTGGGTTGTTCCAACCTGACCTACACCCCCGTCCCCACACCCTACCCTGTGGATTATATCCCCACGATCATCGCCCTGACCATCCAGTCGGGTGAGCAGGCTCTGGTCACCCCCAGTCCGGTGGTGTTTCAGCAGGATACGCCAACTCCTACCCTCACCCCAACGGAAGAAATCCAGCTTGCCACCGACAGACCCAGCCCCACCCTGCTGGCGATCAACGCCTCTCCCACTGCCAGCCTCATCCCGAGTGCCAACCTCATCCAGGATCCGAACGCCTCGCCTACCCGCCGCCCAACTCGCACACCCACCCTCACCCCCACCCCACCTATTCCCAATGCCGGTGTACAGATCTCCGAGCCAGGTCCAATGTCCAGGGTAACTTCACCGCTCGGGCTGGTGGTCAATCTGCGCAGCATCCCCTCGGGCAGCTACCATGTTGAGATCTGGCTTGAGCCACTCCAACCGGGAGGCGAGTCGCGCCTACTTTTTCGCGAGGTCAAGAAGATCATCAGCAGTCCCATCGACTGGATCTACCTTGATCCGGATATCCTCTTCGAGCTGAGCCGTGTGTCCGAATTTGGGCAGGTCAGGGTCGGCGTATATGACCAGTCTGGGAGAGCAGTCTCGGTCAACTCGGTAGACCTGATCTTGCTCTCCCTGGGACCCTCGGATATCACCCCCACTGGCGACCTTTCTGAGCCGATTGTGATCCGCGAGCCTGCCCGTAACCACCTCATCCAGGGCGGAATAGCCATTGTCAGCGGGCTGGCCAAGCCCAGTGAAGAAGTGATGGTTGCAGAGCTGGTGACCTCCGAGGGCTTGGTGGTCGGTTACACCCAGGTATTTCTCACCCCTGACCCGAATGGCGGGTATGTGCCGTTCACCTTTGAGGTGCCTTACAGTGTCACCTCCGGCACCTGGGTCAGGTTACAGCTCAGCGAGATTGGAGTACGCATCCCTGGGGTCGAGCACCTGTCCAGTGTGGAAGTGTATTTAAGCCCGTAAGGAAGTGACAGAACAACACCAAGTACACAACGGACACCAAGTTTATAATAAATAAAAACTTTATAACAGTTATCGGAAACAATGATCCTGGTTTTATTCTCCTGGACTCCATTACTAATTTTGATAGAGAATCGTAGGGTCACGATCATGCTAACCCATGCCAGGTATCGTGCTCCTACGGAATCCATAAAACTGAATTATGGATTCGTTTTGAATAAAAACGACGAGGAACGAATGTATTTTGACGATGATCATTGATCTTAAAGCATATTAAGGATGCTGCGAACAAGGAGCGTCCTTTTGTATCAAATAATTCAATTACATTCAAATCTTTTCTCCATAATATAGGCTTAGTTAAAGAACAACGCCAGAGGTGATTATCGATGGAGATGTAACGGTTCAGATCTACCGATATAGAAGATCTCTAATCGATATACGAGTGCATTTGTTGAAAGGAAGAAGAATATTCAATATCGGCATGCACTCTGCATGTAATTACTCACCCATCCCCCCTTTTTCCCCCCTTCCCTAAAAAATCTGGGAAGGGGGGACTGAGGTCAGAAAAAGGATGACGCAGGAAAACCACCTGCGTCGTCCTTTTTCTGGAAATACTCTTCTAAAATAGCCTCAGGTGGCCTAGCAAAATCGATCGGTGAGTAATTATCTCTGCATTATAGCACATTTGTTCTAATTCTGCAAGGGGGTTATGGGAATTGGACATCGAGAAAAGCACTCGATGCATGATATTTTTAGATTTCTAATGTAGGCGTGCTGGTGAAGTTTTAGAATTCTCTCGGCATCGCTGGTAGATGACTAGGCCAGGTAAAACCAAGACAACCCTTCACCACAACCCTCTCCCAGGGGGTGAGGGAACCTGCTGAGGTGGTCTAACAAATATGGTGTTAATAAGCGGGATATAATCCTGCCCTTATATTTATAAATATTTCTCCGCACTCTTCGCGTACCCTGTGGTAGACAGGTTTTTACACCTAAGTGAAATAAGACTGCTTCAAGTCTCCAAAACCAAGGGGATTCCGTAATAACAAAAATATATATTTATCTCCTTTGTGTACCTTCGTGTCCTTAGTGACCTTTGAGGTGATCTTTTCTCATTCGCAATTGTCATTTCCTATAATTCAGGATATACTCCCCCTACCCCACCCAGGAGCATACCTCATGGCAAAATACCCCTTCACATCCAAGCGAGCACCCAGCTATAAAGACGTCTCGGACGAGAATTGGAACAACTGGCGTTGGCAGCTCAGCCACCGCCTGAACACCGCCGAAGAGATCGGTAAGGTGCTGCCGTTGTCCGAGGACGAGAAGAACGCCCTCTATGCCCCCCACCTCTTCCGTGTGGACGTGACCCCCTACTATATCTCGTTGATCAACCCGGATGACCCCGACGACCCCATCCGCAAGCAGGTCATTCCCAACGACTGCGAGATGGTACCTTTCACCGCCGAGATGGCAGATTCGCTCTCGGAGGATGCCCATTCGCCCGTACCTGGCCTGGTGCACCGCTACCCCGACCGGGTGTTGATGCTGGTAACCACCCAGTGTGCTTCC
>Ga0031656_10000091_pt1 | contig 23851 bp, 22 predicted proteins | sample FrelakmetDIP11DI_FD_55080 | JGI IMG/M metagenome (GOLD analysis project Ga0031656, IMG submission 55080) | Freshwater lake sediment microbial communities from the University of Notre Dame, USA, for methane emissions studies - DIP11 DI | ecosystem: Environmental > Aquatic > Freshwater > Lake >... | reverse complement strand
CCCTTGACGCTGCCGCCATAGAGAATCCTGACCTCTGCCGCAACTCCAGCATCGGCGAGAGCGATCCTCTCCCGGATCATCGCGTGTACGTCCTGCGCCTGTCCGGGAGTCGCCGTGCGGCCGGTGCCGATCGCCCACACGGGCTCGTACGCGATGACCGCCGAGCGCAGCGCGCCGACGCCGGTCACGGCAAACACCGCATCGAGCTGGCGCGCCACGACCTCGGTAGTGCGCCCACTCTCGCGCTCGTCGAGCGTCTCGCCCACGCACAGCACCGGCACGAGTCCGGCTGTCTGCGCCGCTACAAACTTGCGCGCGACGAGCGCGTCATTCTCGCCAAAGAGCTGACGGCGCTCGGAGTGGCCGACCAGGACATACCTGCATCCCACGTCGCGCAGCATCGCGCCCGATACCTCGCCCGTGAAAGCGCCTTTGGGTTCCGCGCACAGGGACTGTGCGCCGAGCTCGACCTCGCTGTCTTTCAGAAGACGCGACGTTTCGTGCAGGTATACGAACGGCGGACAGACCATTACCTCGGCTGCCGGAGCCTCTGGCAGGTGGTTCAACAACTGGCTCAACAGGGACGCGTTTTCGGAACGCGTGCCATGCATCTTCCAGTTACCGGCGACGAGGGGTTTTCGCATCGAGGGGTTGCACCGTGCTGCGGACGGCTGCCCTCCGGCGTGGACGCTGGAGGGGCGGACCGCGAAAAGCCTGCGATGTTAGCGGCGGCACCGTCGGAAAGCAATGTCGAGCGGCGCCGGGCGCGTCATTTACACCGCCTGGCGTACCACCTCGGCCAGTTCATTCGCATGTCGCGCAACGACCGCCTCGTCCTGCCCTTCCACCATGACGCGGATCAGCGGCTCAGTGCCCGAGGCGCGCAGCACGACGCGACCGCTCGTTCCGAGCGAGGCCTCGACGCGCCGCACCGCACTCTGGATCGCCGGCGACTGTCCGGGATCGATGCGCCCGCGCACGCGCACGTTGACCATCACCTGCGGGAAATGCGCCATGCCGGAGGCGAGCTCGGCGAGCGACCGGCCGGAGCGCTTCATCGCCGCCAGCACCTGCAATGCGCTGACGATGCCATCACCAGTGGTTGTCCGGTCGAGGCACAGCAGGTGGCCCGAGGTCTCCCCTCCGAGCACGCCGCCGTGCTGCTTCAACAACTCGAGCACGTAGCGATCGCCGACCGCGGCACGCATGAACGGCACCCCGGACGCCTCGAGCGCCTGCTGGAGCCCCAGGTTGCTCATCACGGTGCCGACCACCGGTCCATGCAGGTCTCCCTGCTCCATCCGGTCGCGGGCGATCACGTACAGCAGCCGGTCACCGTCCACCAGGCGGCCAAGATGATCGACCATGACGAGGCGGTCGCCGTCACCGTCGAGTGCGATGCCAACGTCGGCCTGAACGCCCGCAACCGTGAGCTGCAGCAGCTCGGGGACCATGGCGCCGCAGCGCAGGTTGATGTTGCGGCCGTTGGGCGAGCAGCCGATCGGAATGATCTCCGCCCCGAGGTCGGTGAGTACCCGAGGCGCCACCTTGTAGGCCGCACCGTGGGCACAATCGATCACGATCTTGAAGCCCGAAAGATCCATGCCCGCGGGCATGGTCGATGCACAGAACTGCTGGTAGACAACCCGTGACTTGTCCACGCGGGTCGCGCGCCCCAGTTTCGTGGACTCGCGGGTGAGCACGGGGCCGTCCAGCAGGGCCTCGATCTGGAGCTCCACGTCGTCGGAGAGCTTGCTGCCCGTTGCATCGAAGAACTTGATGCCGTTGTCCTCGTAGGGATTGTGGGAGGCGCTGATCACCGCACCAAAGCGGCACCCGAAGCGCTGCGTGAGGTAAGCGATGCCGGGAGTGGGCAGCGGGCCGATCAGACTCACGTCCACTCCCGCGGCCACGCATCCCGCCTCGAGCGCTGCCTCGAACATGTATCCCGACAGCCGCGTGTCCTTGCCGACCAGTGCCGTCCCGCCCTCAGGCGCGAGCACGCGCGCCGCCGCGCTCGCCAGTCGCAAAGCGAACTCCACCGTCATCGGGTGCTCGCCGACGTGTCCGCGGACGCCGTCGGTACCGAAATATTTCCGACTCATATGCCTCGACCTCTCGACTCGGCGCGTCTGAGCGCGCCCGCTACCTTCACCGCGTCCACCGTGGCCGCCACGTCATGCGCGCGCACGATCGCGGCACCATGCATCACCGCAAGTGCCGCGAATGCGACGCCGCCGGCCAGCCGCTCCGCAGTCGGCCGTCCGGTGATGATACCCACCAGCGACTTGCGGGAAACGCCGACCAGTACCGGGATCTCAGGGTCGGCGAGGCGATCGAGCGACGCGAGCAGAGCGAGGTTGTGTTCCGGGCGTTTGCCGAAACCGATACCCGGATCCACGCAGAGACGCTCCGGGCCGATACCCGCCTCGAGGCAGGCCGTGACCCGGGCCGCGAGGTAATCGCGCACCTCGACGACCACATCGTCGTATTGCGGGTCCTCCTGCATGCTGCGTGGCTCGCCGCGCATGTGCATCAGGCAGACTGCGGCGCCGGTCTCCGCGACGGCCTCCAGTGCGCCCGGCGCTTCCAGACCCCGCACGTCGTTGATCAGTCTGGCACCTGCTGCCACGGCGGCTCGCATCACCTCGGGCTTGCTGGAATCCACCGAGATTACGACGGCGAGGCGTGCCGCGAGTGCCTCGATGACCGGCAGCACCCGCCGCGATTCCTCCGCCACGTCCACGGGTTCGGCGCCGGGGCGCGTCGACTCTCCACCCACGTCGATGATCGCCGCACCCTCTGCTGCCATTCGGTGTCCCCGGGCGATGGCCGCGTCCACCGTTGCATAGCGGCCGCCGTCCGAGAACGAGTCGGGCGTGACGTTCAGCACGCCCATGACGACAGGATCGGTGAGATCGAGGACTTGGCCGCGGCAGTCGAGGCGCATGGGCTGGCTGAAAACGAAGCGCCCGGCAATACCGGGCGCGTCGTTCGCATCAGTGCTGTGGCGCTGGTCGTCCCGAGGGCGCCTCGCCGTCGCGCCGCTCCCGTGGCGGACGTGCGCCCGCGCTCGGAACGTCACGGTCTTCCCAGTCTTCGGGCGGCTTGGGATCGCGCCCTTCCATGATGTCCCGGATCTGATGCTCGTCGATGGTCTCGTACTTCATCAGCGCGTCGGCCATCTTGTGCAGCTTGTCCATGTCCCGTTCGAGGATGTCCTTCGCGCAGCGGTAGTTGTCGTCGATGACGCGTCGCACCTCCTCGTCGATCGCGTCGCGCGTCTTGTCTCCGACCTGCTTGTGCTGGGTGACGGAGCGGCCGAGGAACACCTCGCCGTCGTCCTCAGCGTAGGTGAGCGTGCCGAGGCGGTCGGACAGACCCCACCTCGTGACCATGTTTCTCGCGATCTCGGTAGCCCGCTCGATATCGTTCGAGGCACCCGTGGTGACGTAGTCCGCGCCGAATACGATCTCCTCGGCCACGCGCCCCCCGAAAAGCGTCGCGATGCGGCTCTCGAGTCGCCGCTTGCTGGTGCTGTAGCGGTCGGTCTCCGGGAGGAACATGGTGACCCCGAGCGCACGGCCTCGCGGGATGATGGTGACCTTGTAGACCGGATCGTGATCGGGAACGTTGAGACCCACGATCGCGTGGCCGGCCTCGTGGTAGGCGGTGAGCTTCTTCTCGCTCTCGTCCATGACCATGGACTTTCGCTCGGCGCCCATCATGATCTTGTCCTTGGCGCGATCGAACTCGTCCATGCTCACCGTACGCTTGTTGGCACGGGCGGCGAAGAGCGCGGCCTCGTTGACCAGGTTGGCGAGGTCGGCCCCCGAGAATCCGGGCGTGCCGCGCGCGATCACCGAGGGCTTCACGTCCTCGGCGAGCGGCAGCTTGCGCATGTGTACCTTGAGGATCTGCTCTCGGCCGCGCACGTCGGGCAGCGGCACCACGACCTGGCGGTCGAACCGGCCCGGGCGCAGCAGCGCCGGGTCGAGCACGTCCGGGCGGTTGGTAGCGGCGATGACGATCACGCCCTCGTTGCCCTCAAAGCCGTCCATCTCGACGAGCAGCTGGTTAAGTGTCTGCTCGCGCTCATCGTGACCACCGCCGAGGCCGGCGCCGCGATGGCGGCCGACGGCGTCGATCTCGTCGATGAAGATGATGCAGGGAGCCTGCTTCTTCGCCTGCTCGAACATGTCACGCACGCGCGAGGCGCCGACACCCACGAACATCTCGACGAAGTCCGATCCCGAAATGGTGAAGAACGGGACCTTCGCCTCGCCGGCGATCGCCTTGGCGAGCAGCGTCTTGCCGGTGCCCGGCGAGCCCACCATCAGCACGCCGCGCGGGATCTTGCCGCCGAGTTTCTGGAACTTCGCCGGGTCCTTGAGGAAGTCGACGATCTCCCCGACCTCCTCCTTCGCCTCGTCCACGCCGGCGACGTCGGCGAACGTGACGGTGACCTGGTCCTCGTTGAGCAGCCGCGCCCGGCTCTTGCCGAAGGACATCGCCCCGCGCCCGCCCGCGCCGCCCTGCATCTGGCGCATGAAATAGACCCACACGCCGATCAGCAGCAGGATNGGGAACGAGGAGACGAACAGCTGCATCAGGAACGACTGCCGCTCGGGCGGCGCGGCGCTGAAGGTCACGCCGTTCTTCTGCAGCGTGCCGATGAGCGCGGAGTTGTCGGTCTCCGGGTTGTAGACGACGAACTGCTCGCCGCTCGAGCGCACGCCCGCGATGCGGTCGCCGCTGAAGGTGACCTGCGCGACCGAGCCGTCCTTGACGTGCTCGAGGAACGCGGAGTACGGCATCTCCTGCGAAGCGCCGGTGCGAGAACTGAAATTGCTCACCACCGTCGCAAGCACGACGGCGATCACGATCCACAGGACGACATTCTTGGCCAAATCGTTCAAGTTCCTGACCTCAGGGTCGGTTTCGGCGCATTCGCTGCTGGGCGCGTTTGTGCGCGCTCGACACTACACCAATCGATAACCGCGTGCCAGAACGTAGACTTCGGCGCTGCGGGCTCTCGAAGCTTTCGGCTTGCGCAACTTCACGGATTCAAACGAACGCCGCAGTCGCGCNACCAGGGGCTGGAAATCCCGACCCTGGAAGACCTTCATGAGCAGGTCGCCACCGGGGCGCAGCGCCTGTGCGGCAAACTCCTCCGCCAGCTCCACGAGGTGCATCGAGCGGTCGTGATCCACGTCCGGCATGCCCGTCATGTTGGGGGCCATATCGGACATCACAAGGTCGACCCGCGATCCGCCGAGCGACTCGCGCAGGCGCTCGAGGGTCGCTTCCTCGCTGAAGTCGCCCTCGATGAACTCGACCCCCGGCAGCGCGGGCATCGGCAGCAGGTCGAGGGCGATCACGCGTCCGCGTCCGCCGAGCAGCCGGGCGGCGTACTGGCTCCAGCCACCCGGAGCGGCCCCGAGGTCCACGACCGCCATGCCCGGCTTCAGGAGGCGGTCGGTCCGCTGGATCTCCTCGAGCTTGAAGGCCGCACGGGACCGCCAGCCCTCGGCGTGTGCCCGCTGCACATAAGGGTCCGCGGCATGCTCGGCCAGCCAGCGGGCGGAACTCCTGGTGCGCTTCGCCATGTCAGGCGCCATGCCGGGTCGCGCACGGCGCCCGGCGGGCCTCTGGGTCAGGCCATTGCGTGACGCTAGACTGTCGGGACCGGCGGGTTATCCACGGCCGGCGACCCCTGCCCCGAACCATCCCCGGTCCTCCGATGCCTCTCAACGACGCCCAACGAAAGCACCTTCGCCGCCTCGGCCACGACCGCAATCCGGTGGTGCTGATCGGAAAGACCGGCCTCGGCCCGGCGCTCGTGACTGAGATGGACCGCGCCCTGGGTGACCATGAACTCGTCAAGGTGCGGGCCCGCGTCGGCGACCGGGACGAGCGGGATCGCGCGCTCCTGGAACTGGCCGCAGCAACCGGATCGGAACTGGTACAGCAGATCGGACACGTGGGACTCTTCTATCGCCGCCATCCTGAACATCCGCGCATCCTGCTGCCGGACTGAGCATACGGTCGCGGCTCGGCGAGCGCCGGCACGCTCAGACGTAGCGGACCGCCACTATCTCGAAAGCCCGTGTGCCACCGGGCACGGCCACGTCCACGACATCCCCCTCGCTCTTCCCCACCAGTGCCCGTGCGATCGGCGAGGTGATCGAGATAAGCCCGAGCTTCACGTCGGCCTCGAGTTCGCCGACGATCTGGAACACGACCTCCGACCCGTCGTCCTGGTCCTCGAGATCGACCGTCGCGCCGAACACGACCTTGCCGGTCGCAGGCATGTGCGCGACGTCGAAGATCTCGCAGTGGGACAGCTCATGCTCGATGTGCTTGATGCGTCCCTCGATGAAACCCTGCTGCTCACGTGCCGCGTGGTATTCGGCGTTTTCGCTGAGGTCCCCGTGGGCGCGCGCCTCGGCGATAGCCTGGATGACGCGCGGCCGGTCATTGGTCTTGAGACGACGCAGTTCCGCGCGAAGCCTCTCTGCGCCTTTCAGGGTCATCGGCTTGCGCTTCATGCGTGCAGCTCCAGGTGCAGGTCCTGCAACCGATTGACCTCGACCTCCTGCAGATGGTCGATGGCCTCGCAGGTCGCGACCGCCGCGGCCAGGGTCGTGTAGTAGGTCACCCGTCGCGCCACGGCCTCGCGGCGGATCGAGTTCGACTCCTGGATCGCCTGTTTGCCTTCGGTCGTGTTGACGATCAGGCTGATCTCGTCGTTCTTGATCATGTCGACGATGTGCGGCCGGCCCTCGCGGACCTTGTTCGCACGCCGGCACTCGACGCCCGCAGCCTCGATCACGTCGGCCGTACCGTGGGTCGCCACGATGCTGAAGCCGCGGGCGATGAGCAGCTGCGCGAGCTTGACCGCGCCGGGCTTGTCGCGCTCGCGCACGCTGATCAGGCACACTCCTCGCGTCGGCAGCGTCACGCCCGACGCCGTCTGGGCCTTGGCGTAGGCCTCGCCGAAGCTGCGTCCTGTGCCCATCACNTCGCCGGTGGACTTCATCTCGGGCCCGAGGATCGGGTCGGCGTCCGGGAACTTGGCGAACGGAAACACTGCCTCCTTGACCGAGAAGTAAGGAGGGATACGTTCCTTGGTGAGCCCGAGCTCAGCAAGTGTCCGGCCCGCCATGACGCGGGCGCCGGCCTTGGCGAGCGGCACGCCGGTTGCCTTCGACACGAACGGCGCGGTACGCGATGCCCGCGGATTGACCTCGAGCACGTACACGATCCCGTTCTGGATCGCGAACTGCACGTTCATGAGCCCGACCACCTCGAGCGCGAGCGCCATGCGGCGCGTCTGGTCGCGGATCTGCGCCTGCAGCTCGGGGCTCAGGCTGTAAGGCGGCAGCGAGCACCCGGAGTCGCCGGAATGCACTCCCGCCTGCTCGACGTGTTCCATGATGCCGCCGATGTAGACATCCTTGCCGTCGCAGATCGCGTCCACGTCCACCTCGATCGCGAGATCCAGGAAACGATCGAGCAGCACCGGGCTGTCGTTCGAAACCTGCACTGCTGTCGTCATGTAACTGCGCAGGTCCGCCTCGCTGAACACCACCTCCATCGCGCGGCCGCCGAGCACGTAGGACGGGCGCACTACCAGCGGGAAGCCGATCTCCACCGCGAGCCGTACGGCCTCGTCCTCGGTGCGCGCCGTACGGTTCGGAGGCTGGCGCAGCTGCAGCCGGTCCACGAGCTTCTGGAAGCGCTCGCGGTCCTCTGCAACGTCGATCGAGTCGGGGCTGGTGCCGATGATCGGCACGCCGGCCGCACCGAGCGCCCTCGCGAGCTTGAGAGGCGTCTGTCCGCCGTACTGCACGATCACGCCGGATGGCTTCTCGACGTGCAGGATCTCGGTCACGTCCTCGAAGGTGAGCGGCTCGAAGTACAGCCGGTCGGACGTGTCGTAGTCGGTCGACACCGTTTCCGGGTTGCAGTTGACCATGACGGTCTCGAATCCGTCCTCGCGCAAGGCGAGGGCCGCGTGGACGCAGCAATAGTCGAACTCGATGCCCTGACCGATCCGGTTCGGACCGCCGCCCAGGATCACGATCTTGCGCCGGTCCGTCGGGGCCGCCTCGCACTCGTCCTCGTAGGTCGAGTACAGGTAAGCCGTCGAGCTCGCGAACTCGGCGGCGCAGGTATCGACGCGCTTGAACACGGGACGGATGCCGAGCTTGTGACGCAGCTCGCGGACCGCCGTTTCGGTCGTGCCGCAGAGCTTCGCCAGACGGCTGTCGGCGAACCCCTTGCGCTTGAGCGAGCGCAGGCGCGGCGCATCGAACCACCGCATGCCCTGCAGCGCGACGCGCTGCTCCTCGCGCACGAGATCCTCAACCTGCGCGAGGAACCACGGGTCGATGCGCGAGAGGCGCTGGACTTCGTCGAAAGCCAAGTCGCCCGAAAGGCATCGGCCACGTAGCGCAGGCGGTTCGGGCCCGGCATGCGCAGTTCCTCGCACAGTACGCGCAGCCCTTCCTCGCCGAGCGGCAGCTGAACCACCGGGTTCAGTCCGTCCATGCCGGTCTCGAGTCCGCGCAGAGCCTTCTGCAGCGATTCCTGGAAGGTGCGGCCGATGGCCATCACCTCGCCGACCGACTTCATCTGCGTGGTCAGCCGGTCGTTCGCGCCCGGGAATTTCTCAAAGGTGAAGCGCGGGATCTTGGTGACGACGTAGTCGATGCTGGGCTCAAAAGACGCCGGGGTCGCCCCGCCCGTGATCTCGTTCCTGAGCTCGTCGAGCGTGTAGCCGACGGCCAGCTTGGCGGCCACCTTCGCGATCGGGAAGCCCGTGGCCTTCGACGCCAGCGCCGAGGAACGTGACACGCGCGGATTCATTTCGATCACGAGCAGGCGGCCGTCGGTCGGGCTCACCGCGAACTGCACGTTCGAGCCGCCGCACTCGACTCCGATCTTGCGCAGCACCGCGATCGAGGCGTCGCGCATGATCTGGTATTCCTTGTCCGTGAGCGTCTGCGCCGGCGCGACCGTGATCGAGTCGCCCGTGTGCACGCCCATCGGGTCGAGGTTCTCGATGGAGCAGATGATGATGCAGTTGTCCGCCCGGTCGCGGACCACCTCCATCTCGTACTCCTTCCAGCCGAGCACGGACTCCTCGAGCAGCACCTCGCTGGTCGGCGAGGCGTCGAGGCCGCGTCCGACTATCTGCTCGAACTCCTCGCGGTTGTAGGCAATGCCGCCACCGGTGCCACCCATCGTGAACGAGGGGCGGATCACGCACGGGAAGCCGATCTCCGACTGGATCGCGAGCGCTTCCTCCATGCTGTGGGCGATCCGCGAGCGCGGGCACTCCAGCCCGATGTCCCGCATTGCGTTGCGGAACAGCTCGCGGTCCTCGGCCATGTCGATTGCCTCGCGTGAGGCGGCGATCAGCTCGACCCCGAACTGCTCGAGCACGCCCTCGCGCACGAGGTCGAGGGCGCAGTTGAGCGCGGTCTGCCCGCCCATGGTGGGCAGCAGTGCGTCGGGGCGCTCCTTCTCGATGATGCGCGCGACGGTGCGCCAGTTGACCGGCTCGATATAGATGGAGTCCGCCATCTCCGGGTCGGTCATGATCGTGGCGGGATTCGAGTTGACGAGAATGACCCGGTAGCCTTCCTCCCGCAGCGCCTTGCAGGCCTGGGCGCCGGAGTAGTCGAACTCGCAGGCCTGGCCGATCACGATCGGGCCGGCGCCGATGATCAGGATGCTCTGGAGGTCGGTACGTTTCGGCACGAGAGTTCCCGCCTCAGGCCGGCTGGCAAGCCGGCACGACACCCTGGCGAAGCATGGCTTCCACGAAACGCGAGAACAGCGGCGCCAGGTCGCGCGGGCCCGGGCTCGCCTCCGGGTGCCCCTGGAAGCTGAAGGCGGGCCGGTCGAGGCAGGCGATGCCCTGCAGGGAACCGTCGAACAGCGAACGATGCGTGGCGCGCACGTTCGGCGGCAGCGTGGCCTCGTCCACCGCAAAGCCGTGGTTCTGGCTCGAGATGAACACGCGGCCGGTCTCGAGCTCGATCACGGGGTGATTGGCACCGTGGTGGCCGAACTTCATCTTGAGGGTCCGCGCGCCGACGGCAAGCCCGAGCAACTGGTGCCCGAGGCAGATGCCGAAAATCGGAATGCTCGCCTCGAGGATGCGTCCGATCGCCGCAATCGCGTAGTCGCAAGGTTCCGGATCGCCAGGCCCGTTCGACAGGAACACACCGTCAGGCTGCAGCGCCAGAACCTCATCCGCCGGTGTCTGCGCCGGAACCACGGTCATGCGACAGCCGTGATCGGCCAGCAGGCGCAGGATGTTGCGCTTGATGCCGAAGTCATAGGCGACGACGTGCAGGCGTTGGCCGGGCCGGCGCGCCGGACCGCGCTCGAGCGCCCAGTTCGTGCCCTCGTTCCACTGGAAAGGTTTGCGGGTCGAGACCACCTTCGCCAGGTCCATGCCCTTGAGGCCGGGGAACCGCCGCGCGGCCTCGCGCGCCAGGTCCGGCCGGGCCGCCGCTTCGCCACTGGCGATGCAGCCCGCCTGAGCACCCTTTTCACGCAGGATGCGCGTCAGCTTGCGGGTGTCGATCTCTGCGATCGCCACCACGCCCCCACGCACCAGGAATTCGCTCAGCGACTCGGTGGCCCGCCAGCTCGAATGCAGGAGCGGCAGGTCCCGGACGACGAGGCCGGCGGCGTGAATCGCGCCCGACTCCAGATCGTCAGGATTGGCACCGGTGTTGCCAATGTGCGGATAAGTCAGGGTGACGATCTGCCGGGTATAGGAGGGATCGGTGAGGATTTCCTGGTAACCGGTCATCGCCGTGTTGAACACGACCTCACCCGTCGCCGTCCCGGCGGCGCCGATCGAAACGCCGCGAAACACGGTGCCGTCCTCGAGCGCAAGAACAGCGGGTGTCGTCAAGCTCGCTTCCTCCGAGGCACCGGCCTGCCGACATCCGGCGGGCACGTTTCGCGCGTGCGCCAACGGCGGGGATGAGCAGCGCTCACCCCGGTCACGTGAAGCTCCACGGGCTAAGGTCGCGAGTTTACGCGAGGGCGACCCGGGGCGCCACGCGAGTCACGGCGTGGCGGCGGCGGGGGCGGCTCAAAGACCGAGTACGTCCTGCATCGAGTAGAGTCCCGCCCGGCGTCCGATCACCCAGCGAGCGGCCGTGAGCGCGCCACGGGCGAAGGCCGAGCGATCCTCGGCATGGTGCGCGAGTTCCACCCGCTCGCCGGGCCCGGCGAACACGAGCCGGTGATCCCCGACGATGTCCCCGCCGCGGATCACCGCGAAGCCGATGGCACCCTCCGGGCGCGGCCCGGTCGCACCATGCCGGCCATGCACGGCAACCTGCTCGAGGGTCGTACCGCGCCCCTGCGCAACCGCATGACCCAGGCCGAGCGCTGTACCGCTCGGCGCGTCTACCTTGAGCCGGTGATGGGCCTCGACGATCTCGGCGTCGTAGCCGACGCCGAGCGAGCGGGCTGCCAGCTCGGCCAGCCTGAACAACAGGTTCACGCCGAGACTCATGTTCGGCGCCAGCACGACGGGGAGCGAGCGTGCGACGCGTTCGAGCTCGGCACGTCCCGCTGCGTCGTGACCGGTCGTGCCGACCACGAGCGGGATGCCGGCCGCGCTGCACCGGGCCGCATGACGGAGCGACGGTGCGGCCAGAGTGAAGTCGATTGCAACCGCAGCACCCTCGAGTGCGCGACCAGCCTCGCTGGTGATCGCCACCCCGAGGGGCACCGAACCGGCGATCACGCCCGCGTCCTGGCCGAGCGACGGATCGCCCTCTGCAGCGAGCGCCCCGCTCAGATGGAAATCGCTCGCCTCGGCCACCAGCCGGATGATGCTGCGGCCCATGCGGCCCGAGGCTCCGAGTACTGCGATGTTATGCAAAGTCACTCCCCAAGGGCCCGGAAGAAGCGCTTGACGCCATCGAGCCACGTATCCTCGCGTGGGTGATGGCGTGGGGAGTCCTGCTGGAGCGACTCCTCGAATTCCCTGAGCAACTCCTTCTGTTCGCGAGTCAGATTCACTGGCGTCTCGACGACCACCCGACAGAAAAGGTCTCCCGTCGGGCCGCCGCGCACCGGCTTGATGCCCTTCTCGCGCAGGCGGAAGACCCGACCCGACTGAGTCTCCGGGGGAATCTTGATGGTGGCCTGGCCGTCGAGCGTCGGAACTTCCAGGCTGCCGCCGAGCGCGGCGCGGGCAAAACTCACCGGGACCTCGCAAGACAGATGACTGCCGTCGCGCTCGAAGATCGGGTGCTCCCGCACACGAACCTCTACGTAGAGGTCACCGGTCGGTCCGCCATTCCTTCCGGCCTCGCCTTCTCCTGACAGNCGGATGCGGTCACCATTGTCCACGCCTGCAGGAACCTTGACCGACAGGGTCTTCTGCTTGCGCTGGCGTCCCTGGCCGCGGCACTTGCCGCAGGGATCGCTCACGATCTGGCCGCGGCCGTTGCAGCGNGGGCAGGTCTGCTGCACGGTGAAGAAACCCTGCTGCATGCGCACCTGACCCGCGCCGCGACAGGTGTCGCAGGCCACCGGCTTCGAGCCCTTCGCCGCCCCGCTGCCGCTGCAGTCCTCGCACTCGGCAAGGGTCGTGAACTCGATGTTCGAGGTGTCGCCGAAGACCGCCTGTTCCAGGTCCAGCTCGAGCTCGTAGCGCAGGTCCGCCCCCCGATACACCTGGGAGCGGCCACGGCGGCCAACACCGAAGATGTCGCCGAAAACGTCACCGAAAACGTCACCGAANGCGTCGCGGGGATCGAACCCCGGTCCGCCACCACCGCCGCGCATACCGTCGACGCCGGCATGGCCGAACTGATCGTAGGCGGCTCGCTTCTGCGTGTCGGAGAGGACCTCGTAGGCNTCCTTGGCCTCCTTGAAGTTGCTCTCGGCCTCGTGATCGCCGGGGTTGCGGTCCGGGTGGTGCTTCATCGCCAGGCGGCGATACGCCTTCTTGATGTCGGCCTCGGTCGCCGTGCGCGGCAGATCGAGGACCTGGTAGTAGTCGCGTTTCGCCATACGATTTTCGGGCAGCGTCCGGTCGNTAACGAAAAGCCGCCGCGGGCGTCGACTCCCGCGGCGGCCAGTCACTCACTCAAGCATAATCCCTCGGCGCCGGTTCAGGCCTTGCCGTCCTTGTCCTTCACCTCTTCGAACTCGGCATCGAGCACGTCGTCCTTGCCGCCCGTGGCACCAGCGGCGCCGGCACCTGGTCCCGGACCGGCCGAGCCGCCGCCCTGCTGGTCAGCATAGGCCTGCTGGGCAATCGCGGCGGAGGCCTCCGCGAGCGCGCGGGCCTTGGTCTCGATCACGTCCTTGTCGTCGCCCTTGATCACCGACTTCAGGTCGGAGATCGCCGACTCGGTGCGCGCCCGGTCCGCGGCAGACACCTTGTCGCCAAGGTCCCTGAGCGCCTTCTCGGTCGCGTGCAGCAGCGCGTCAGCCCGGTTGCGCGTGTCGGCCAGTTCGCGGAACTTCTTGTCTTCCTCGGCGTGCGCCTCGGCGTCGCGCACCATGCGCTTGATCTCTTCCTCGTTCAGGCCGCTCGAGGCCTTGATGACGATCTTCTGCTCCTTGCCGGTGGCCTTGTCCTTTGCCTGCACGTTGAGGATGCCGTTCGCGTCGATGTCGAAGGTGACCTCGACCTGCGGCATGCCACGGGGCGCCGGCGGGATGTCGGAGAGGTCGAAGCGGCCGAGCGACTTGTTATCGCTCGCGCGGTCGCGCTCGCCCTGCAGGACATGGATGGTCACCGCGGTCTGGTTGTCGTCCGCGGTCGAGAACACCTGTGTCGCCTTGGTCGGGATGGTGGTGTTCTTCTCGATCAGCTTGGTCATCACGCCGCCGAGCGTCTCGATGCCGAGCGACAGCGGGGTCACGTCGAGCAGCAGCACGTCCTTCACTTCGCCGGTGAGCACGCCTGCCTGCACCGCGGCACCGACCGCAACCGCCTCGTCGGGGTTGACGTCCTTGCGCGGCTCCTTGCCGAAGAAGTCCTTCACGATCTTCTGCACGAGCGGCATGCGGGTCTGGCCGCCGACGAGGATCACCTCGGCCACGTCGTTGATCGACAGGCCGGCGTCCTTGACGGCGATGCGGCACGGCTCGATGGTCCGCTGCACGAGGTCCTCGACCAGCGACTCGAGCTTGGCGCGCGTGAGCTTGATGGCCAGGTGCTTCGGGCCCGAGGCGTCGGCCGTGATGTAGGGCAGGTTCACCTCGGTCTGCTGGCTGGAGGACAGCTCGATCTTGGCCTTCTCGGCCGCTTCCTTCAGGCGCTGCATGGCGAGCGGGTCGCGCCGCACGTCGACGCCCGACTCCTTCTGGAACTCGGCCGCAAGATAGTCGATGACCCGCTTGTCGAAGTCCTCGCCGCCGAGGAAGGTGTCGCCGTTGGTGGCAAGCACCTCGAACTGCCGCTCGCCGTCAACGTCGGCGAACTCGATGATGGAAATGTCGAACGTGCCGCCACCGAGGTCGTAGACCGCCACCTTGCGATCGCCGCCCGACTTGTCGAGGCCATAGGCGAGCGCTGCCGCGGTGGGCTCGTTGATGATGCGCTTGACCGTGAGGCCCGCGATCTGCCCGGCGTCCTTGGTCGCCTGGCGCTGCGAATCGTTGAAATACGCCGGCACCGTAATCACGGCCTCGGTGACCGGCTCACCGAGGAAGTCCTCGGCGGTCTTCTTCATCTTCATGAGCACGCGTGCCGAGATCTCCGGCGGCGCCATCTTCTTGCCGTGCACCTCGACCCATGCGTCGCCGTTGTCCGCCTTGGCGATCTTGTAGGGCACCATGTCGACGTCCTTCTGCACGACCTTGTCGTCGTAGCGGCGGCCGATCAGGCGCTTGATCGCATAGAGGGTGTTCTGCGGGTTGGTGACCGCCTGGCGCTTGGCGGACTGCCCGACCAGCACCTCGTCGTCCTTGGTGAAGGCGACGATGGAGGGGGTGGTGCGGTCGCCCTCGCTGTTCTCGATCACGCGCGGCTTGCCGCCGTCCATGATCGCGACGCAGGAGTTGGTGGTACCCAGGTCGATGCCGATGACTCTTGCCATGGATGGAACTCCGTCCAATCAGAAATTCGTTGACCGCCTAGGTGGGGGCCGGCGGCGGGGATTCAAGTCAATTCGCTCCCGGGTCGGCCCCTGGGACATCCGGTTCTCGGGCGACGAGTACCCGCGCGGGTCGAAGCAGGCGGCCGTTGAGGACGTAGCCCTTCTGGACGACGGCCAGGACGGTGCCCGGCTGTTGCTCCGCCGTGGGCTGGGTGGCCATCGCTTCGTGGAACTCCGGATTGAAGGTCTCGCCGACCGGGTCCAGGACACTCACCCCGGCCTTGTCGAAGGCGCGGGTGACCAGCCGCAGCGTTGCCTCGATGCCTTCGACCAGTCGGGCCGGGTCGGCGCTGGCGCCCGACTGCAGGCCCAGTTCGAGGCTGTCGCGGACCTCGAGCAGGTCGGAGGCAAAGCGCTCGACCGCATACCGACTGGCCGACTCGATGTCGCGCTGGGCTCGCTTTCGGACGTTCTCGGTTTCCGCGACGGCGCGCAGGTAGTTGTTCCAGTGCTCCCCGGCCCTGACCTGCGCCTCGGCGAGCGCCTGTTCGAGGGATTCGGGCGCGGCGCCGGCCGCGTCGTCGGTCGCATCGAGGGGGGGGTCGTGCTGGGTCGTCATGGGCATCTGCACTGTCGGTGGAGCGGCGCAGCCGTCGTCGACCGCCGGAGCGGGACCACGCATGCGACCGGAGATATCGGGCCTAGCGGCGGGAATTCAAGGCGGAGCCGAGCAGCCGCGCCGTCATATCGACGATCGGGATCACGCGCTCGTAGGCCATGCGGGTCGGGCCGATCACGCCGAGCACCCCAACGGTCTCGTTGTCGAGCAGGTAGGGTGCCGTGACCAGGCTGCAGTCATCGAGGATCTGGTATCCCGACTCCTGGCCGATGAAGATCTGGACGCCCTCGGCCCGCAGGCTGAGGTCGAGCAGGTTCAGGATGTCGCGCCTGGCCGTGAAGGCCTCGAACAGTCGTCGGAGCTTGTCCACGTTGGACAGCTCCGCGAACTCCATCAGGTTCGTCTCGCCGGCGATCACGTATTCCGGCGATTCACGCCCCCCCTCGCCCACCATCTGCTGCGCCACGCGGATCGCGTCGAGCATCAGCTGGTTCAGGCTCTCGCCGGTCTGCTTCAGCTCGTTGACTATGTCCTCGCGGACCTGGCTCAGCTCCTTGCCGGCGAACTGTGAATTGAGGAAATTTGCGGCGCGGCGCAGCTCCTCGGCCGCGTAGTGCCGTTCGAGTTCAACGATCCGGTTCTGCACGTCACGCCCGTTCACCACCATGACCGCGAGCACACGGTTGTCCGACAGCGGAAGGAACTCGATCTGGCTCAGCGACTGGTGCGGCTGGCGGGGCATGGTCACCACGCCGGCGAGGTGCGTGATGGACGAGAGCACCTGGGAAGCCACCGACACCAGCGTCTTCGGATCGCGGTCGTGCTCTTCCTCGAGGCGATGCTGCAACTCGGAGATGATCTCTTCCTCGGCGCCGGGGCGGCGATGTCGCAGCAGCGTATCGACGAAGAAGCGGTACCCCTTGTCGGTGGGTACCCGCCCCGACGAGGTGTGCGGGGAGCTCACGAAGCCGTAATCCTCGAGGTCCGCCATCACGTTTCGCACCGTGGCGGCGCTCAGGTTCAGGCCGGAGTCGCGCGACAGGCTGCGCGAGCCGACTGGCTGCCCCTCGCGGATATAGCTCTCCACCAGGACGCGAAGCAGGTGCCGCGCGCGATCGTTCAGCAGGTCCTCAGGGGGCTCACGCACCACGCGCGCAAGCTCCGCTGTCACCGCAAGCAGACCTGTTCATGGCACACAGAATTGCAACGCTGTCGAGCGCAAGTCAAGCGCGAATAGTGATGCACCCGGCAACAATGGGCGCTGGCCGGCCGCGGCGCGCCCATGCTAAAAGACCAGCCACTCATGGACAGGTGGCAAGCCGCGTATTCGACTATCGCTCTCGCGGGACGGGCCACCGACCCACGCGTGGGCGAGGCCATGCTCGGCCTCGCGCGCCACCTTCTCGAACGCGATCGGAAAGTGCGGGCGGTGGCGTCCTCAGGCGTGAATTTCGGTGACCTGCCCGTCGAGCACGTCGGGGAAGCCGAACTCGCGAACGGCGCGGACCTGCTGGTCGCGGTGGGCGGTGACGGCACGATGCTGCACGCGGCGCGCATGGCCGCGACCGTCGGCGTGCCCGTCCTCGGCGTCAATCGCGGCCGCCTCGGCTTTCTCGCCGACATCGGACCCGACCGCATGCTCGAGAGCGTGGACGACGCGCTGGAGGGTCGCTGCCTCGCCGAGCAGCGCATGCTGCTCGAGGCCAAGCTGGGCTCCGCCGGCGGTCGATCCAACGCGCTCGCGCTCAATGACGTGGTGGTCGCCAAGGGCGAGTCGGGTCGTATGCTCGACCTGCGCACCTGGGTGAACGGTGCCTACGTCAACACCCATAGCGGCGACGGATTCATCGTCTCCACCTCGACGGGTTCGACGGCCTACGCGCTCTCGTGCGGCGGGCCGATCGTGCACCCGACGTTACCGGCACTGGTGCTGGTGCCGATCTGTCCACACACGCTCTCCGATCGTCCGATCGTGGTCGGGGCCGACAGTGTGGTCGAGATCGAGATCGCCGACCGCCACGAAACCGGAGCGCTCGTGGTCTGCGACGGCATCGTGCTGGGCGAGCTCGAGGTCGGCACCCGGCTGCGCGTGGCGAATGCGTCGATGAGCGCTACCCTGCTCCACCCGCCCGGTCACGACTACTACCGCATCCTGCGTTCCAAGCTGCACTGGGGTCGCGGCGACCGTCAAGGCCAGCAGCCGTCCCGTTGAGGTCCTGTGCTCACGCACCTTCAGATCCGCGACTTTGCGATCGTGGAGGCCGTCGAGGTCGAGCTTGGTGCCGGCTTCACGGCCCTCACCGGCGAGACCGGCGCCGGCAAGTCGATCCTTGTCGACGCACTGCTGCTGGCGGTGGGCGGTCGGGCCGACAGCGGCGCCGTGCGCCACGGCGCCAGCCGGGCCGAGATCACGGCCACGTTCGACGTCTCCGCGAACGAGGGTGCGCTCGCGTGGCTCGCGGGCCAGGACATCGACCACGACGGCGAGGTGCTGCTGCGTCGCTCGGTCGGCGCCGACGGTCGCGGCCGCGCGTGGATCAACGGCCGGACCATGCCCGTGCAGGCCTTGCACGAAGTCGGTGAGCGGCTGCTCGAGGTGCATGGGCAGCTCGAGTTCCAGCTCCTGGGGCGACGCAGCTACCAGCGCGAACTGCTCGACAGCAGTGGGGGCCTTCAGGAAGAGCTGCAGGTGATGCGCGAGGCCTATCGCGCCTGGCGCAGGCTCGAGCAGGATCGCGCGGCTTTCGATGTCAGCGGCCGCGAACGCGAGCACGACTCGGGCTGCTGGAACATTACGTCGCGGAACTCGAGGCACTCGACCCGAAGCTGGACGAGGCGGCCCAACTCGCGGAGGAACGGCGGCGCATCGGCGCCCTGGGCCGGCTCTCCGAGGGCACCACGCAGGTCGCGGCATTGCTGGCCGGTGACGATGGCGACGTGACCGCGGCTCTTGGTCGCGCGCAGGCCGTGCTGCGCCAGCTCACGACGCTCGACGCCGCACTGGAGGAGCCCGCAGGACTGATCGAGGAAGCCTCGATCGCCTGCCGCGAGGCGGTAGCCTCGCTGCGTCGCTATGCGGATTCGCTGGAGGCGGACCCGGCACGGCAGGACTGGCTCGAGTCGCGCCTCGCCGCGCTCGAGGATGCGGCTCGCAAGCATCGGGTAGAGACCCGGGAGCTGCCGGGGNTGCGCAAGCAACTGGCGAGCGAACTGCAGGACCTGCGCGGCGGTGCGGTGGACCTGGCGGAGCTCGACCGGCGGCTCGCGGCCGCTCGCATCGAGCGCGACCGCGTGGCAGAGCAGTTGCGCGCGGCACGGCGCGACGCCGCGGCGCAGCTCGACGCTCGCGTCACTGCGCTGATGCAGGGCCTCGGCATGCCGGCGGGCGTGTTCACGACGCGCATCGCGGCCCGTGACGACGGACAGTGCAGCGAGCACGGCGCCGACGAGATCGAATTCCTGGTGAGCGCAAATCCCGGCCAGCCGCCGCGACCGCTGGCGCGCGTGGCCTCGGGCGGCGAGTTGTCACGAATCAGTCTGGCGCTGCAGGTTGCGACCCTCGACACCGCTCGCCTGCCCTGCCTCGTATTCGATGAGGTCGACGCGGGCGTGGGTGGCGCGGTGGCCGAGGTCGTCGGACGGCAGCTGAAACAGCTTGCGGGATCCGGGCAGGTGCTGTGCGTCACGCACCTCGCCCAGGTCGCCGCGCAGGCGGATCATCAGCTCAGCGTCTCGAAGCAGGTCGCTGGCGGCGCCATGCGNACCTCGGTCAGATCGCTCGACGCGGAAACCCGCGTCGAGGAAGTGGCTCGCATGCTCGGCGGCACGCGGATCACCGCAACGACGCGCGAGCATGCGCGCGAGATGCTCGAGTCGGGGCGGCGCCAGGCGCGCGCGGTCAGGGCTTCCGCGAACGGTAAGGGCAATCCGCGCGGAGGCAGCGGCCGCGCAGGGTCAGCGAGTGGCCGACGAGATTGAAGCCGAGGCGCGAGGCAATCTCCGCCTGGCGTTCCTCGATTCCCGCATCGGTGAACTCCTCGACCCGTCCGCAGTCCTCGCAGACGATGTGGTCATGGTGCTCGCCCTCGTCAATCTCGAATACCGCCGTGCCGCCTTCGAAGTGGTGGCGGGTCACGAGGCCCGCTGACTCGAACTGCGTGAGCACGCGGTAGACCGTGGCCAGGCCGATGTCCTGGTTCGACTCGATCAGCCGACGATAAACGTCCTCGGCGCTCATGTGGCGCGTCGGATTTCCGGCCAGGATCTCGAGGATCTTCAGGCGCGGCACCGTGATCTTGAGGCCGGCGCGACGCAGCTGTGAGGGTTCCACGTGTCTACCGTCCCTATGCAACCGCGAGTCGGTCGTCGTTGCTGTATGATCCGCGGCCATTATGTCCGGCGTACGCCGGCAACTCCAGACAGATGAGACGACCGTTGTCCCGCCATGCCCTTCTTGCCGCCTCCCTGCTGGTCGCGGCGCTGCAGTTGAGTGGATGCGTCTACCGGCCCGACATCCAGCAGGGNAACCTGCTGCTGCCGTCCGACATCGACCAGGTGACGGTTGGCATGTCGCGCAGCCAGGTCCGCTTCCTGCTCGGCACGCCGATGGTGTCGGACCCCTTCGCGCCGCACCGCTGGGACTACGTGTATCGGATGACGCACGGCCGCAGCACCACGGTGGACACGGCGCACATCGTGGTTCGCTTCGACGGTGACAAGGTCACGGCCGTGGAGAGACTCGAGGTCCCCGTGCCGCGCGACACGGAGCAGCCGAGCAAGTGGAAGTTCTGGCGGAAGTCGCCTGACGAGGTGGCGCCCGGCCTAACCAACGAGCCGGTTGCCACACCGCCGTTGCCGGACACCGCGAGCCCGACGCCTCCGACCTGATCGGTCGCGTCCGACTCGGGCACCGACCTGGCGCGGACGACCGCTATCCGCCGCGCGCCTTCGCCTTTCGAGGCGCCCGATCGGATGCCCGCGCCGCCTCGCGACGCGCGGCCCGCGGATCGAAGCGCAGCGGCCGGTAGATCTCGACGCGGTCGCCTGCTCGAAGGCGTTCGTCCGAAGACACGCGCCGCCCCCAGACACCGAGCGCCAGGCGCGCCGGGTCGAGCTCCGGGAACTCCTCCAGCAGGCCGGATGCCCGGACCGCGCCCAGCGCGGTGAGGTCCGCGGTGAGCGCGAGGCCGACGACGCGCTGCCTGTCGGGCAGCGCGTAGACCACCTCGATCGCCGGCAGATCAGGCGCCGCGTCTGCCATCACTGTCTGCCGCCGGCGCAGCAGGCCGGTGGGCGCTCGAGCTGTGCAGCGCGCGCGCGCGGGCGATGAACGCGTCGATCAGCGCATTGCAGCTCTGCTCGAATGCCCTCCCGAACAGCAACGACACGACGGGATTCGCGAACTCGAAGCGCATCTCGAGCTCGATGCGCGTGCCAGCCGCGGCGATCGGCGTGAAGCTCCATCGGCCGTCCAGTGTGCGGAAAGGACCTCGTTCCAGCCGCAAGGTCATGTAATCGGGCCTCACGAAGGCGTTGCGCGTCGAGAAACGTTCACGCACGCCTCCGCGCTGCATTTCCATGCTGGCGAGCAACCCGTGCTCCGAGCGCTCGTGCAGCTTCGCCGTCGCCACCCACGGCAGGAACTCCGGGTAACGTTCGACGTCGATCACCAGGTCGAACATCTGCTCGGGCGTAAAGGTGACGAGCGCGCTGCGGTGAATCTCGCGGATGGCCATGTCTTTCCCGGATCGCGGCGCCAGTCTATTAGGGACGGTTAGAATGCGCGACCGCCCACCCAGGTCCGCCATGCCCGCATCCCGCAAAGCCACCGGCAAGCCCAAGGACGACGCGCCACCGCCGATCGCGGTCAACAAGCGCGCGCGCCACGAGTACTTCATCGAGGAGAACCTCGAAGCCGGCCTGTCGCTGCAGGGCTGGGAGGTCAAGAGCCTGCGCGCGGGCAAGGCGCAGATCACCGAGGCCTACGTGATCGTGAAGAACGGCGAGGCCTGGCTGCTGGGCGCGCACGTGAACCCGCTGCCCACCACCTCGACGCACGTGGTCGCCGACCCGACGCGCACCCGCAAGCTGCTCCTGCACCGCGCCGAGCTCGACAGGCTGGTGGGCGCCGTCGAGCGCAAGGGCTATACGCTGATTCCGCTCAGGCTCTACTGGAAGCGCGGCAACGTGAAGCTCGACGTCGGGCTCGCCAAGGGCAAGCAGGCTCACGACAAGCGTGCCACCGCCAAGGACCGCGACTGGCAGCGCGAGAAATCGCGGATCATGAAGCTGCACCGGCGCTGAACCGNGGCGTCCGCCCTTGCAATTCTTCCGCCTGCCTCTACACTGGGTCCTACACCGGGGGCGACCGGTTTCGACGTGGGTCGCGAAACTCCAGGTGCATGCCGAGGTGCAAGGTTCCTCGTAAAACCGCTTGCAAACTCTTAGTTGCCAACGACGACAACTACGCTCTGGCGGCTTAATCCCGCCTAACCTCCGCCTGGCATGTGCTTGTGCATCCAGAATCGGGGGACGCGCTCACAAGCTCGCGGGTCCAGTGTGCTGAGGGCTGGCTCGCTAAAACGTTCCTGAGCTGGTCGTGCGTCTTCCCTGCCGCTCGGGTAGCGTCCGACGAGAATCAAAGAGACGGCTAAGCATGTAGGTCCTGGAACGTAGGGCTTGCGGACGCGGGTTCGATTCCCGCCGCCTCCACCAATCGGGGGGTCCCGGTCATCGGACCGGGACTCCTGCCGACCGGGAACGCGGGCCGGATGCCTCACCGTTCCGGCAGGCTGTTCTTGTGGATCCTGCCGTCCTTCATGATGACCCGCAGGTTACGCTCCGGATCCTCGATCAGGCGGATGTCCGCGATGGGGTCGCCTTCGACCAGCAGCAGGTCCGCAAGCGCGCCTTCCTCGACCACTCCGAGCTTGCCGGCGTAGGGGCTCCGCAGGCCCGAGAGCGCCAGCAGTTCGCCGTTGATCGACGTGGCCATGCGCAGCGCCTCGGCGGGCGTGAACCAGCGCGTCATCGCGACGAGCAGCGCGCCCTGCCGGCGTGCCTGGCTCTCCGAGAAGAGGATGTCGGTGCCGAAGGCCGTCTTGATGCGGTGCTTGCGCACCAGGCCATAGATGACCTCCGTGCCGTCGAACACCTCCTTCTGCTTCTCGTACTGCACCGAGCCCGGCGGAAAGGCCGAGCCTTCGTCGGCGAGGAAAGGCTGGGTGGACAGCCACACACCCTTCTCGGCCATGTAGCGAGCCGTCTCGTCGTCGATCAGGTGCGCGTGCTCGATGACCTTCACGCCGGCATCGATGGCGCGGCGCACGGCGGTCGGCGTGTAGGCATGGACTGCGACGTACGTACCCCAGTTGGTCGCCGCGTCCACCGCCGCCTTCAGTTCCTCGGGAGTGAAGGTCGAGACGTCGAGCGGGCTGTGCGGCGAGGAGACGCCGCCGCCGGCCGTGAGCTTGATCTGGCTGGCGCCGAGCATCAGCTGCTCGCGCACGCGCCGCCGCACCTCGTCGGGAGAGTCCGCGACCATCGAGCCGCCGATCTGCTCCATCCGCGACACCGGCCGCGACCCGTCGCGCGGCAGCTCGGACTGCGTGCGGAAATCCCCGTGCCCGGACGTGACGGTAATCATTGCGCCTGAAGGCCAGATCCTCGGCCCCGCCACGACACCCCTGTCGATGGCCTGCTTGAGGCCGAAGCTCGGTCCGCCAAGGTCGCGCACGCTGGTGAAACCGCGCTCGAGCGTGGCCCGCGCTTCCGCACCCGCGACGAGGTTGATGAAGCCGATGTCACCGAAGATCGCCTGCTCCGGCGTGGGGCGAATGAGAATGGTGTGCCAGTGCGCNTCGATCAGCCCCGGCATGAGGGTACGGCCGGCACCGTCCACGATCGTCGCGCCGGCCGCGGCCACGGCCGTCGGGCCGATGGAGGCGATCCGGTTGCCGCGCACCAGGACCGACGTTGGAGCGGTCAGTCGTTCGGACTTGCCGTCGAACACCCGCACGTTGCGGAACAGGACCTCCTCCGGCGCCTGTGCGACGGCCATGCCCGCCGTCAGCAATGCCAGTGCGGCAACGATCATCGACTTGGGCACCGGCACCACTCCCGTCTGGTA
>Ga0031656_10000089_pt1 | contig 24224 bp, 21 predicted proteins | sample FrelakmetDIP11DI_FD_55080 | JGI IMG/M metagenome (GOLD analysis project Ga0031656, IMG submission 55080) | Freshwater lake sediment microbial communities from the University of Notre Dame, USA, for methane emissions studies - DIP11 DI | ecosystem: Environmental > Aquatic > Freshwater > Lake >... | reverse complement strand
CGGCCAACCGTTTTCCAGGCAGGCAGCACTTGGAACAGGAATTGAACGAACATGGCTGAAGTCGTCTTAGGCAAGCAGTTCCCCTTCCTTTGGGAGGGCAAGGACAGGAAAGGCAACAAGGTCAAGGGCCGCGGGCTCGCGAAGGACGAGCTCGAGCTGCGCTCCGACCTGCGTCGCCAGGGCATTGCGCCCACGAAGATCAAGAAGGAGCGCCAGCTCTTCCGGGGCCAGGGTAAGGTCACGGCCGAGGACATCGCAGTGTTCTCGCGCCAGCTCGCCACCATGCTGACCGCCGGCATCCCGATGGTGCAGTCCTTCGAGATCATCGGCGTCGGTCACGACAAACCGGCGATGCAGAAGCTGGTGCTCGCGATCAAGTCGGACATCGAGACCGGCAACTCGCTCAACCAGGCGCTGGCCAAGCATCCCCTCTATTTCGACGATCTGTTCGTGAACCTCGTCGAGGCCGGCGAGCATGCGGGTGCGCTCGAGACCGTGCTCGACAAGATCGCGACCTACAAGGAAAAGACCGAGGCGCTGAAGAAGAAGATCAAGAAGGCGCTCTTCTACCCCGCGGCGGTGCTCGCGGTCGCCGTCATAGTGACCGTGATCCTGCTGCTGTTCGTCATCCCGCAGTTCGAGAGCCTGTTCAAGGGCTTCGGCGCCGACCTGCCGGCCTTCACGCGCATCGTCATCAGCATGTCGCGCTGGATGCAGGACAACGGCTGGATGGTGCTCGGCGTCGTCGTGGCCGCCGCGTTCACTTTCGCCTACTTCTACCGGCGATCCCGGCCGATGCGTCAGGTGCTCGACCGCATGTCGCTGCAGATACCGGTGATCGGCCCGATCCTGAAGAAAGCCGCGATCGCCCGCTTCGCCCGCACGCTCGCAACCATGTTCGCCGCCGGCGTGCCGCTTGTCGAAGCGATGAAATCGGTCGCCGGTGCCACGGGCAACATCGTCTACCAGGACGCGGTGCTCAGGATGCGCGACGAGATCTCCACGGGCATGCGCATGCAGCGTGCCATGGAGAACACCGGCCTGTTCCCCAACATGGTCGTGCAGATGATCGCGGTCGGCGAGGAGTCGGGCTCGCTCGACGAGATGGCCAGCAAGGTGGCCGACTTCTACGAGGCCGACGTGGATGCCGCCGTCGACGGCCTCTCGAGCCTGCTCGAGCCGCTGATCATGGTGATCCTGGGCGTGCTGGTTGGCGGTCTCGTGATCGCGATGTACCTGCCGATCTTCAAGCTGGGCGCCGTCATCTGACGCGTTCCGCCCGCAGGACCACCCGCACCGGAAACGCCGCGCGCTGCGCGGCGTTTTCCCATGGAGCCGCCGGACGATGAGCCTGTTCGACCTGTTGGCAGCTACGCCCTGGCTCCTGGTCGCCTCCGCATTCCTGTTTGCGCTCCTGGTGGGCAGCTTCCTGAACGTCGTGATCCACCGCCTGCCGATCATGCTCGATCGGCAGTGGCGCGCGCAGGCGCAGGAGATGCTGGCCGAGCCGGTGCCGCAACCCGCGGGCAGCGCCGCAGTGACCGACGCAGCCACGGTCTCGACCGGCACAGATCCGCGACCGGCAAGGTACAACCTCTTCACACCCCGTTCCGCCTGCCCGCACTGCGGTGCACCGATTGGTGCGCTTCAGAACATCCCCGTGCTGAGCTGGCTGCTGCTGGGCGGCAAATGCGCGCACTGCAAGGCGCGCATCTCGGCGCGCTATCCGGTCGTCGAACTCGGCACAGCGCTGCTTTCGGCAGCCGTGGTCTGGCGATTCGGGTGGCACTGGCAGTCGTTTGCGGCACTGGTCGTGACCTGGGCGCTGGTGGCGCTCACGGTGATCGATCTGGATCACCAGATCCTTCCCGACTCGATCACTCTGCCGCTCCTCTGGCTCGGCCTGCTGGCGAGCCTCGGCTGGACCGCGAGCCTCGCGCCGCCGCTCCCGACCGACCCCCGCTCGGCCATCCTCGGCGCTCTCGGTGGGTACCTCACTCTCTGGAGTGTGTACTGGGCCTTCAAGCTGGCCACCGGCAAGGAAGGCATGGGCTACGGCGACTTCAAGCTGTTCGGCGCGCTCGGCGCCTGGATGGGCTGGCAGATGCTGCCGCTGGTCCTGCTGCTGTCGGCGTTCACCGGCGCGGTAATCGGGATCGTGCTGATCGTCCTGCGCGGCCGCGACCGCAACGTGCCGATACCCTTCGGCCCCTACCTGGCAGCCGCAGGATGGATCGCGATGATGTGGGGCCCGCAGATCGTCGGTGGGTACGTCTCGCTGACAGGGCTCGATCGCTGACCGGGACTGCATGGGCACGCCATGACCACCGAGAAGCTGCTGCGCGTGGCCCTGACCGGCGGCATCGCCAGCGGCAAGTCCCTGGTCGCAGACCACTTCGCAGCGCTCGGTGTGCCGGTGATCGACACGGACGTGATCGCGCGGCAGGTCGTTGAGCCAGGCCAGCCGGCGCTCGCCGAGGTGGTCGCGGCGTTCGGACACGATGTGCTCGGCGCGGATGGTCGCCTCGACCGCCGCCGGCTGCGCGAACTCATCTTCTCGGACGCGACGGCGCGTCGCCGGCTCGAAGCCATCGTTCATCCCGCGATCCGGGCCGAGATGGAGCGACAGTCCCGCGGCGCAGGCGGGCCCTACCAGGTGCTCGTGATCCCGCTGCTCACCGAGGGCGGCCGGCGCGACCACGTGGATCGCGTGCTGGTGGTCGACGCGCCCGAGTCGCTGCAGGTCGAGCGACTGATGCACCGCGACTCCGTGTCGCGCGAGCAGGCACTGGCCTCGCTGGGCGCGCAGGCGACACGCGCGGCGCGGCTCGCGATCGCCGATGACGTGATCGAGAACTCGGGCTGTGCGGAGGAACTGCGTGAACGGGTGGCGGCGCTGCACCACCAGTACCTGCGGCTTGCCACCGCGGGTTGTGCCGCCGCGCGGCCCTAGCGCAGAATAAGTTGATGAACGCCAACGAAGCCGTCGTACCCACCGCGGACGCGGCCCCTCGCGTCACGATCTACGAGCAGCCGCTCAACGAGCGGATGCGCGGTTTCCTGCGCCTCGACTTCCTCTACCAGCAGGCGGTGCACCATCACACCAAGGCGGACCCCTGGTCCACGCGCGCGGCCGTGAGCGGGCTGCTCGAGATCCTCGCGATCACGCAGCGTGGCGACGTGCGCGGCGAGGTGCTGAAGGAGCTCGAGCGCCAGATGGCGCAACTCGCGTCTTTCAATTCCCGTCCCGGAGTGGACGCTGCGCGGCTTCGCATCCTGCTCACCAAGCTCCACCGCATGCGCGAGGAACTCGCGGGCGTCGGCGCGCTTTTCATGCAGAAGCTGCGCGACTCGGAATTCCTGAACGCCATAAAGCATCGCAGCACCATCCCGGGCGGCACCTGCGAATTCGACCTGCCCGACTACACGCACTGGCTGAACCAGCCGGACGAGGTGCGTGGCGCGGACTTCGCGCACTGGCTCGCAGTGATCCGCCCCCTGGGCGACGCCGTGGGCGAGCTGCTCTGGATGACTCGCGAGCAGGGCAGGACACGGCCGGAGGTCGCGCCGGGCGGCGTGTTTCACCTTACGCTCGATCGTGACGTTCCCACGCAGATGATCCGCATCGCGCTGCCCGCCGGCACGGACCTGTACCCGGAGATCAGCGGCAGCCACTATCGCTGCAGTGTGCGCTTCCTCGCCTGGCAGGCCGCGGACCAGCGCCCGATCCAGACCACCGCGGACGTGCTGTTCTCCCTCACGACCTGCACGTGAGTCACCGGACGGTTGCCTGCCCGACGTGCCAGCGGCCGGTCGAGTGGTCGACCGCCTCGGCGTGGCGGCCGTTCTGCAGCGAGCGCTGCAAGCTCATCGATCTCGGTGCGTGGGTGAGCGAGGAACGCGCGATTCCCGGCGAGAAACTGCCGGTGGTTCGCGACGACGACGATCAATCCAGCCCGCCGCGCCATTGACGGCGCCGCTCACCTGACACCGCCGCCATGCACCACGGTTTCTGGCACGAGCGCTGGCAGACCGGCCAGATCGGTTTCCACCAGCCTGAGGTGCATCCCTTCCTCGCCCGCTGGTGGCCGACCTTGGGTCTGTCCCCCGGCACGCGTGTTTACGTTCCGCTCTGCGGCAAGTCCCTGGACATGGTCTGGCTCGCCGGGCGCGGACACCGGGTCGTCGGTAGCGAGTTGATCCCCATGGCGATCTCCGAGTTCTTCAGCGATCGCGGGCTGGTACCGACGACGGTCGCTGGCGAGAGATGCCGAGTGCATGCGGCCGGGCCTTACGAGATCCTCGAAGGAGACGCCCTGGGACTCACGGCGACTGACATCGGCCCCGTGCAGGCGGCATACGACCGCGCGGCGCTGGTGGCATTGCCGGCGGAGATGCGCCGGGAATACGCGGCATCGCTCGCCCGGCTGCTGCCACCCGGTGCAAGCGCGCTGCTCGTGGCCTTTGAGTATCCGCAGGAGATGAAAGGTGGCCCGCCGTTCTCGGTCGAGGCGGACGAGATCTGCGCGCTGTTCGAGCCCGCGTTCCAGCTCGAGGAGATCGAGCGCGTGGACGTGATTGCGGCGAGCCCCAAGTTCTCCGAGCTCGGAATTCCAGCGCTGTTCGAAACTGCGTTCCGGCTGACGCGCGCCTGAGCAGGGGCGCACCGGCGCCGGCCGCGACTGCCCTTGGTGCCGGGGAGTCAGCCGGGGACGTTCACCGAATTCCCAGGGACAGCCGCTCGCGACCGCGTACGCGTGCCGGACAGAGAATCAAGGCAATTTCCCCTGTTTCCGCGCCCGGCCGGGATCTAGGGTCGCGAGCACCTCGATCATCGGGGCATCGGCCTCGAGAATGTCCTCCTGATGGAGCGCCGCGGGCCACACCCATTTGAGGGCCTGGCCCTCGAGCCCGCGCGGCACTCCCGACCACTCGGTCACGAGCCACAGGTCCAGCCATACGACACGTTCGGGATAGCGGTGCGGGTAGCGCATGAGGCGATGCGCGGCGGCGACTTCGATGCCGAGTTCCTCGCTGAGTTCACGGACGAGCCCATCGAAGGGCGCCTCGTCCGCGTCCCGCTTGCCACCCGGGAACTCCCAGCAACCTGCGAGCGCCTTGCCCGCAGGCCGCTGCGCGATCAGCACGCGGCCCGACGCGTCGAACAGTGCGCCGGCAACGACCTCGATCTCGCTCACGCCTCGCGAGCGAGCTGGCCGTGACAGTGCTTGTACTTCTTGCCGGAGCCGCAGGGGCAGGGTTCGTTGCGTCCGACCTTGCGGCCCTCGCGCATCTGCGGGGATGCCGGCTGATGCATGGCGGCAGGCGCGGCGGCCAGCGGACCACCCATCGCAGGGGCAGCGCCGGCGGCGGCGGCCTCCGGACCCACGGGCGCAGCGTCGCCCGAGATCACGGACAGCGGCGTGGCATGCTGCATCTGCAGCCGTCGCGCCAGCTGTCGCTCGCGCTCGCGCTCCTGCTCCTCGATCTCCGCCTCGCTGCGCACCTGCAGGCGCGACAGCAGCGATACCGTGTCGCGCTTGATGCGCTCGAGCAGCGAGCCGAACAGCTCGAAGGCCTCGCGCTTGTACTCCTGCTTCGGATTCTTCTGCGCGTACGCGCGCAGGTGAATGCCCTGGCGGAGGTAGTCCATCGCCGCAAGATGCTCGCGCCAGTGGCGGTCGAGTTCCTGCAGCATGACGGCCTTCTCGAGGTGGCGCATCACGGGCGCGCCGACCGATTCCACCTTGCGCTGATAGGCTTCCTCGACCGCGGCCACCACGCGCTCGCGCAGGCCAGCCTCGGCCAGTTCGTGGTTCTCCTCGAGCCACTGCTTCGGATTCACCACCACCTGGAAGTCGCGCTCGATCGCCTCGGCGAGCCCGGAGAGATCCCACTCATCCTCGACGCTTTCGCGCGGCACGAACTGGTCGATGACGGCATTCAGGACCTCCGCGCGGATGCCGGAGACGGAATCGGAGATGTCATCAGCCGCCATCAGTTCGGTGCGATTGCGGTAGATCTCCTTGCGCTGGTCGTTGGCGACGTCGTCGTACTCGAGCAGGTTCTTGCGAAGGTCGAAGTTGTAAGCCTCGACNTTGCGCTGCGCGCGCTCGATCTGGCGCGAGAGCATCTTGCTCTCGATCACCTCGCCTTCCTTCATGCCCGCCGTCTGCAGCCAGCGCTTGGTGCGATCGGGGTCACCGAAGATCCGCATGAGGTTGTCTTCGAGCGAGAGGTAGAAGCGGCTCGAACCCGGGTCGCCCTGGCGGCCCGAGCGGCCGCGCAGCTGATTGTCGATGCGCCGTGACTCGTGCCGCTCCGTGCCGACGATGTGCAGTCCGCCGGAGGCCACGACCTGCTCGTGGCGCTTCTGCCATTCCGCCTCGGCGGCGCGCCGCGCGGCCTCGTCGGCCGGGTCGATCTGCGCGAGCTCGGCCTTGAGGTTGCCCCCGAGCACGATGTCGGTACCGCGGCCCGCCATGTTGGTGGCGATGGTCACGGTGCCCGGCTGCCCTGCCTGCGTGACGACGTGCGCCTCGCGCTCGTGCTGCTTGGCATTGAGAACCTGGTGCTCGATACCCTGCTTCTTCAGCATCCCGGAGAGCAGCTCCGAGGTCTCGACCGACGTCGTGCCCACCAGCACCGGCTGCTGGCGCTTCACGCACTCGCGGATGTCCTCGATGATCGCGTCGAACTTGTCCTTCTGCGTGAGGTAGACGAGGTCGGGCGAGTCGTCGCGGATCATCGGCTTGTCGGTCGGGATGACGACGACCTCGAGGCCGTAGATCTGCTGGAACTCGAAGGCTTCGGTGTCGGCTGTGCCGGTCATGCCGGCGAGCTTGCCGTACATGCGGAAGTAGTTCTGGAAGGTGATCGAGGCGACCGTCTGGTTCTCCTCCCGCACCCGGACCTCTTCCTTGGCTTCGATCGCCTGGTGCAGGCCGTCCGACCAGCGCCGGCCGGGCATCGTGCGGCCGGTGAACTCATCGACGATGATCACTTCGCCGTTCCTGACGATGTACTCCACGTCCTTGCGGTACAGCGCGTGCGCACGCAGTGCCGCATTCAGGTGATGCATCAGCCGGATGTTCGCCGGGTCGTATAGGCTCTGCCCGTCGCCAAGCAGGCCCGCCTGGAGGAACAGCTCCTCCACGCGCTCGTGGCCAGCGTCGGAGAGATATGCCTGCTTGGTCTTCTCGTCGGCCCAGTAGTCGCCCTCGCCTTCCTCGGCCTGCTGGCGCTTCAGGCGCGGCACGATGGCGTTGATCCGCGTATAGAGCTCGGTGCTCTCCTCGGCCGGGCCCGAGATGATGAGCGGCGTGCGTGCTTCGTCGATCAGGATCGAGTCGACCTCGTCGACGATTGCGTACTCGAGACCGCGCTGCATGCGGTCCTCGAGGCGGAAGGCGAGGTTGTCTCGCAGGTAATCGAAGCCGAACTCGTTGTTGGTGCCGTAGGTGATGTCGGCCGCGTACGCGGCGCGCTTCTCCTCGGCGTTCTGGCCGGCCCTCACCACGCCGACGCTCAAACCCAGGAAGTTGTAGATCGGCCCCATCCAGTCGGCGTCGCGCTGCGCCAGGTACTCGTTGACCGTGACGATGTGGGTGCCGCGACCCGGCAGCGCGTTGAGATATGCCGGCAAGGTCGCGACCAGCGTCTTGCCCTCGCCGGTGCGCATCTCGGAGATCTTCCCCTGGTGCAGCACCATGCCGCCGATCAGCTGCACGTCGAAGTGCCGCAGTCCCAGCGTCCGGCGCGAGGCCTCGCGCACGACGGCGAACGCCTCGGGGAGAACGTCGTTCAGGGTCCTGCCCGCCGCGAGCTGCTCTCGGAACTGGGTGGTCTTCGCGGCCAGCTGCTCATCGCTGAGCGACTGCAGGCCCGCCTCGAGCGCGTTGATACCCTTGACGATGCCGGAGTACTGGCTGACGAGCCGCTGATTGCGGCTACCGAAAATGCGGGCGAGCCAATTGGCCACTGGGGCTCCAGGAAACGGAACGAAAGGGCCGAAATTTTACAGGAAGCGCCGGAGCCTGTGGGCGGACAGCTGAAGGCTCAGACGCTGGATTTCGGCGGTAGTTCCGCTGAGCGCGGCGCGGCCGGCGTCTGTCCTGCGATGGTTCCTTACGACGGGCGCTCAGGGCCCGTCGAGATAACGCATCGGGTTCACGTTCTTGCCGTCACGCTCGACTTCGAAGTGCACGTGCGTGCCGGTCGAGCGGCCCGTGCTGCCGATGACGGCAATCGGGTCGCCTTTCTGCACCGTCTGGCCCTTGCGGACGAGGTTACGGGAGTTGTGGCCGTAGCGGGTGACGTATCCGGTCGGGTGCGTGATCTCCACGACGTTTCCGTATCCGTCCTTGTATCCCGCGAAAGAGACGAAGCCCGCGCCGGTTGACTTCACCTTGGTGCCCGGCGCCGCCGCAAAATCGACACCCGAGTGGAATGCGCCCCGACCCGTGAACGGGTCCGACCGATACCCAAAGTGCGACGAAATCCACCCGCCGATGATCGGCCAGCCGCCCGGCATGATGCGATCCCCCAGGCTGCGCGTGGACATCAGGCTCTCGAGCGCCATGAGCTGACGCTGGCGATCGACCAGCTGCGCCTCCAGCACCTCGAGCGCGGCAGTGAGTTCCGGCACGGCCATGGTCCCGCCGGGGAAGTCCCCGCCTTCCGGGCCGCCGGCCGGCGGCGGGCGGTCGAAGTCGAACTCGCCACGGTCCAGCCCGGCGAGGTCAGTCACGCGGCGACCCATCGCATCGAGGCGAATCAGGTGCGCGTTGAGAGTGCCGATGCGCTGCGCCATCGCGTCGACCTTGCCCTGCATTTCACTGCGCAGGGCATTGAGCTTCTGCCTCTGCTCGTCGATGTCGCGCGCGACCACGGCGTGGTCGATCGGACCAGCAACCAGCCGACCGATTTCCAGTCCGGCCATGAAGATGGAACCGACCGCGAGCGCGAGGCCGGCGACCGTCATCATCAGTGTGCGGGGCTGCTTGAAATCGAACTGGAGCACCCGCTCCGTCCGAGCATGAACGATCTGGAAATTCATTTCGGCGCTAACCCTCTCAGCGGCCGTCGAAGTATGCGCAGCCGTCTTCGAGCGGACGTCGGCGCTACATCACAGTTTCAGACAGGACAGAGTGCAAGTGGGCCGTCCGCCGATCGCTCCGATCGGTGGGAGCCACGAGGTGGCACCGCCCAGTCGCGAAGCGCAAACTATGCCGGATTCCGGGTCCCGCTGGCAAAAAAAATCGCATTTATAAATCACAACTTTACAATGGGCCGCGATCTGAAACCCCTGTTTGCCGACCTGCATGGCAGCCTGCTCGAACTGTCTCGAGACGCGAGCAAGGCAGACGCGTTTGCTTCGTTGGTGCGGCAGTCACTGCCCGAACACCTGCGGTCCCGCGTCGTGACCGCCACGCGTCGGGGCGATGACCTCGTNGTAGTCGTCGAGTCNGCCGCCTGGGCGGCGCGCGTGCGCTACGCGGGTCCCGAACTGCGCAGGCGGCTCGAAGCCGCGGCGCAGCCGCTCACCGGAAAGATCCGTGTGCGCGTGGGACGTCCCGGCGCGTCCGACCAGGCCCGCGTCGTCAGGCCGTAGCAGCGGCAGGGACGTAGGAAATCGGCGCCTCGGCCAGCGTCTCGAAAGTGACCTCTTCCCAGGCCTGCTCGTCTTCCATGAGCTTGCGCAGCAACTGGTTGTTGAGGCCGTGCCCCGACTTATAGCCGCTGAACTCGCCAATCAGGCTGTGCCCGAGGAGATAGAGGTCGCCGATGGCGTCGAGGATCTTGTGCTTGACGAACTCGTCTTCGCAGCGCAGCCCGTCCTCGTTCAAGACCCGCGAATCGTCGAGGACTATCGCGTTGTCAAAGTTGCCGCCGAGGGCGAGATTGCGCGAGCGCATGTACTCGAGGTCGCGCATGAAGCCGAAGGTGCGTGCCCGGCTCACTTCGCGCAGGAACGTCGTCGTCGAGAAGTCCATCGAGGCCGCCTGTGAGCGGCGCTTGAATACCGGATGGTCGTACTCGATTTCAAAGTTGACCTTGAAACCGTCGTAGGGATCGAATCGCGCCCACTTGTCACCGTCCTCGACCTTGACGCTGCGCCTGATTCGCACGAAGGTCTTCGGGGCCGCCTGCTCTTCGATGCCCGCCGACTGCAGCAGGAACACGAACGGCCCGGCGCTGCCGTCCATGATCGGAACCTCGCCCGCGCTGAGTTCGACGACGGCGTTGTCGATCCCGAGCCCGGCCAGAGCCGATAGCAGGTGCTCGATGGTCGAGACCTTCGCGCCATCCTTTACGAGCGTGGTGCCGAGGGTCGTCTCGCCGACGTACTCGGCCCGGGCAGGAATATCCACCTGCTCGTCGAGATCGGTGCGTCGGAACACGATTCCGGTGTTCGGTGGCGCCGGGCGCAGCACCATCAGGACCTTCTTGCCGGTGTGGAGGCCGACACCGGTGGCGCGGATCGAGTTCCTGAGAGTTCGTTGCTTGAGCATGCGCGGCTGCGAGCCACCCGGGACAGGGACGCCCGGGGCCTGATTCGGCGACAAAAGATAGCACAGCGCGGCCTCGGCCGCAGGCTTGCGCTCGATCCGCTCGCCCCTGCCCGTCACTGTCCTGCCGGCGGTCCGCGCGCGCCGGCGCGGGGACCGCCTGCCATGGCTCACCCGCCAGCCACTGGCCTCAGTCGGCCTGGCGACGCAGGAACGCGGGGATGTCCAGGTATGACTCGTCGGCATCCGGCCGAACGTCGTCCCCCACGGCGCGCGGACGGCGGCGGACGGCTGGCGTATCCAGATCGCCGACGTTGTCCAGCGGCCGACGCGCCGTGCGACCGCCCGTCACCACCTCGACGCGCGGCTGCGGCATCGGGCGTACCGACGCCGGGCGGCCGATGCCGGTCGCAACGACCGTGACGCGGATCTGGTCGGTCATCTCCGGGTCGATCACGTAACCCACGACGACGGTCGCGTCCTCGGAGGCGAACTGCTTGATCGTGTCGCCCACGACGTGGAACTCGCTGGTGCGCAGATCCATGCCGGCGGTGACGTTGATCAGCAGGCCGTGTGCGCCGGAGAGATTCACATCCTCCAGCAGCGGACTGGAGATCGCGGCCTCCGCAGCGGCGCGCGCGCGGTTCTCGCCGGTCGCGGCACCCGAGCCCATCATCGCCATGCCGGTCTCGGCCATCACCGTTCGCACGTCGGCGAAATCCACGTTGATGAGGCCCGGCCGCGTGATGAGTTCCGCGATGCCCTGCACGGCGCCCTGCAGGACCTGGTTAGCGGAGCGGAACGCGTCGAGAAGGGTGGTGTCGCCGCCGAGCACGGTGAGCAGCTTCTGGTTCGGGATCGTGATCAGCGAGTCGACGTACTTGCCGAGTTCGCCAATGCCCTGCTCGGCGAGCGCGTGGCGCTTGCCGCCTTCCATCTCGAAAGGCTTCGTGACCACGGCCACTGTCAGGATGCCGAGTTCCTTCGCGACCTGCGCCACCACTGGTGCCGCGCCGGTGCCTGTGCCACCGCCCATGCCGGCGGTGATGAAGATCATGTCGGAACCGTCCACCAGTTCGACGATGCGGTCGCGATCCTCCATCGCCGCCTGCCGGCCGACTTCCGGGTCGGCGCCAGCGCCGAGACCCTTGGTGATGTTCGACCCGATCTGCAGGCTGGACTTCACCTTCGAGTGTTTGAGCGCCTGCGCATCCGTGTTGATGCACACGAAGTCCACGCCCTCGATCCCGGAGCTGACCATGTGCGTGACGGCATTGCCGCCGCCACCGCCCACGCCCACGACCTTGATCACAGCCCCTTGGTTCTCCGTATCCGCGAGTACGAACATTGTTTGATGCTCCGATGATGTTGAAAGTGACCGAAACCGCTGCCTGACGCCCCGTCAGGGGAACCCTCGACCTGCCTGCCCCTCGTCCCGCCGCCTGACCGGCTGCTGCCGGACCACTAGAAATTGCCCTGGAACCACGACCTCATCCGCTCCACGACGCTGCGCACGTTTCCCGCGACCGGCCGTGACGGACCGTGCTGCCGGAGGTGGTTCTCACGCCCGAACAGCAGCAGCCCCACGCCCGTCGAGTGGATCGGATTGCGCACGACATCCACGAGCCCGCTAACGCCCTGCGGGAAACCGAGCCGCACCGGCGCGTGGAAGATCTCCTCGGCGAGTTCGATGACGCCGTCCATCTTCGCGCTGCCGCCGGTGAGTACGACGCCGGCCGCGATCGACTGGTCGAAGCCCGTGCGCGTGAGTTCGTCGCGCACCATCACGAAGATCTCCTCGTAGCGCGCTTCGACGACGCTCGCGAGTGTCTGCCTCGCGAGGCGACGCGCTGGCCGGTCGCCCACGCTCGGCACCTCGATCGTCTCGTCGGCATTGGCGAGCTGCGACAGGGCGCAGGCGTAGCGCAGCTTGAGCTCCTCGGCGTGGTGCGTCGGCGTGCGCAGGCTCTGCGCGATGTCGTTCGTGACCATGTCGCCGGCGAGCGCAATCACCGCGGTGTGGCGGATCGCGCCATTGGCAAACACCGCGACGTCGGTGGTGCCGCCTCCGATGTCGATGAGGCACACGCCGAGTTCCTTCTCATCGTCGGCGAGCACCGCGTAGCTCGAGGCGAGCTGCTCGAGCACGATGTCCTCGACCGCGAGCCCGCAGCGCTGGACACACTTGACGATGTTCTGAGCCGCGCTGTCGGCGCCGGTGACGATGTGAACCTTCGCCTCGAGCCGTACGCCGGACATGCCGACCGGCTCGCGGATGCCATCCTGGGAGTCGATCACGAATTCCTGCGGAAGGATGTGCAGGATCTTCTGGTCGGCCGGGATCGCCACCGCACGCGCTGCGTCGATGACGCGCTCGACGTCTCCCGGCGTCACTTCCCTGTCGCGGATCGCGACGATGCCGTGCGAGTTGAGGCTGCGCACGTGACTGCCGGCGATGCCGGCGAACACCGAGCGGATCTCGCAGCCGGCCATCAGCTCGGCCTCCTCGACCGCACGCTGAATCGACTGCACGGTCGAGTCGATGTTCACCACCACGCCCTTCTTCAGGCCGCGCGAGGGATGCGAACCTACGCCCACGACCTCGATCGTGTCGTCGTGGGCGAGCTCGCCCACGATCGCCACGACCTTCGAGGTGCCGATGTCGAGACCAACGATCAGGTTTCTTTCGGGTTTCCTAGCCATCGGGGGTCGCGTCCTCCTGCGGGGCGACGGCGACGGCGGAGCGCGTGCTCCAGCCGACGCTGAAACCATTGGTGTAGCGCATGTCGACGTGGCGGATCTCGCCGGCACGCTGCGCGACGAGCGCACCGGCCAGCCGCAGGAACCGGTCGAGCCGCTCCTCGACGGCGAGCCGGCCGAGGCGCACGAGGACGCCGTTGGCGAGTTCGAGNTCCCATGCACCGCGATCGTTGAGTCGCACGCCGGTAAGTCGCAGGCCGCTCTCGATGAAGCGGCCCTGCGTATCGAGATAGAGCCGTGCGACGGCGGCTTCGGTGCCCTCGGGGCCTTCGAGCAGAGGCAGTTCGCGCGGGACGTAGCGCGCGTTGCGCAGGAACAGTTCGCCGCGCGCGTTGAGCAGTCCCGTGTCGTTCCAGCGCGCTGCAGGCACCTGCTCGGTNACCTCCACGCGCAGTGCGTCGGGCCACCGGCGGTGCACGATGGCCTGGTCCACCCATTCGATGCTCTCGATGCGCTGGCGCACCGCGTCGAGGTCCACCGTCGCGAGCCCGCCGTGCACGGACTCCGCCACGGCCGACTCGATCTCCGGGGGCGACACGCGCTGGAACGAGCCTTCGACCAGCACTCTTTGCACCGGCCGGTCGAGCGCCACCAGCAGCAGTACCGCGAGCGTCGCGGCCGCCAGCAGCACGCCGGCCACGGCGCCGACAGCCCGCCACCGGATCCGCTCGAGCAGCGATGGCTCCTCGTTGCGGGGCCGCGCGCGATTGCGGTTCTTGCGACCGAACAGCGACATGGTTCAGCCGCCCCTCCGCGCGAAGCTGGTCTCGAGGACGCGCCACACCAGTTCGTCGAACTCGATGCCGCGCTGCCGAGCCGCCTTGGGCACCAGCGAGTGGCTGGTCATGCCGGGCGCGGTGTTGACNTCGAGCAGCCACGGGCGGCCCGCGCGATCGCGCATGAAATCCACGCGACCCCAGCCGCTGCAGCCGGCGGCGAAGAAGGCCGACAGCGCGAGACTGCCGAGTTCCTGCTCGGCGGCGCCGCTCGCACCCGGGCAGAGGTACTTCGTGTCCTCGGCGACGTACTTGGCGTGATAGTCGTAGTACTCGCCCGCCGGCACGATCCGGATCGACGGCAGTGCCTCCACTCCAAGCACGGCGACGGTGTACTCGTCCCCCTCGATGAGCTGCTCGACGAGCAGCGGNCCCTCGTAGCGCGCCGCGAGTTGCACGGCGCCGGCAAGGTCTGCGTCCTTGAAGCAGCGGCTCACGCCGACGCTCGAGCCCTCGCACGCGGGCTTCACGATCACGGGCAGGCCGATCTTGTGCGCGGCCGCGACGACGTCGTCGCCACGCTCGAGGCTCGCGTAGGCGGGTGTCGGAAGGCCGAGAGCCAACCACACCTGCTTGGTACGGATCTTGTCCATCGACAGCGCCGAGCCCAGTACGCCCGAGCCCGTGTACGGCACACCCAGCGCGTCGAGCAGACCCTGCAGCACGCCGTCCTCGCCGCCGCCGCGGTTGCCGTGGAGTATGTTGAAGACGCGATCGAAGCGAGGGCCCGACCCGCCAAGTGCAGCNGCAAGTGCCGGGATGCCGTCCACGGCCACAGCGTCCACGCCGCGGCGCAGCAGGGCCTCCAGGACGTTGCGGCCTGAATCGAGCGATACCTCGCGCTCTGAGGACGTGCCGCCCATCAGCACGGCGACGCGACCGAAATCGCGCGCGTCTTTCACCCGTATCGCGCCCGTCATGCAACACCTCCATTGCGCCCGATGGCGGCCAGCGTCGCAGGCAGATCGTGCGCGGCGGCTCCGATGCTGCCAGCTCCCATCGTGAGTACGACGTCACCGTCACGCACCTTGCCGGCAAGCACTTCCGGCAATTCGCCCAGTGACTTCAGCAGCACCGGCTCGACCGTGCCGCGCGAGCGGATCGCGCGGCACAGCGCTTTGCCGTCGGCCCCCGGAATCGGAGACTCGCCGGCCGGGTACACCTCTGCGACCACGAGCGCGTCGGCGCCTGATAGCACCTGCGCGAAGTCGTCGAGCAGGTCGCGCGTGCGGGTATAGCGGTGCGGCTCGAACACCAGCAGCACGCGGCGGCCGGGCCATGCCTGGCGAGCAGCCTCGAGCGTGGCCGCGATCTCGGTCGGGTGATGGCCGTAGTCGTCCACCAGCGTCACGCGACGCTCGCCCATCGTCACGTCGCCGAGCACCTGCAGGCGGCGGTCGATGCCCTGGAAATTCACCAGCGCGCGCTGTATTGCCGCATCGTCGATCTCGAGTTCGGTCGCGACCGCGATCGCGGCAAGTGCGTTCAGGACGTTGTGCCGACCCGGCAGGTTGAGCGTGACGCGGAGCGGCTCCGGCTTACCCGGCCGCAGCACGTCGAACTGCGACTGCCCGCCCCGGCGCTCGACGTCCACTGCGCGCACGTCCACGCCTTCACCGAAACCATAGGTGACATAGGGACGTGCGATCTGCGGGATCAGTGCAGCGGCGTGGGAGTCGTCGGCGCAGATCACCGCGAGGCCGTAGAACGGCAGGTTGTGGAGGAACTCGACGAAGCTCGCCTTCAGCTTCCCGAAGTCGCCACCGTGCGTGCCGAGATGATCGGCATCGACGTTGGTGACGATCGCAATGACTGGCTGCAGGTGCATGAACGAGGCGTCGCTCTCGTCTGCCTCGGCGACCAGGTAGCGTCCGGCGCCGAGGCGAGCATTCGTCGCGGCGCTCTTCAGCCGACCGCCGATCACGAAGGTCGGATCCTCGCCGCCTTCGGCGAGTACGCTTGCGACGAGACTCGTGGTCGTGGTCTTGCCGTGCGTGCCGGCCACCGCGATCGAGTATCGGAAGCGCATCAGCTCGCCCAGCATCTCGGCGCGCTTCACCACGGGTATGCGCTGCGCGAGCGCCTGCGCGACCTCGGGGTTGGACTCGTTGATTGCACTCGAGACCACGACCACGTCGGCGCCGGCGACGTTTCCGGCGCGGTGACCGATGAAGATCTTTGCTCCCAGCGACTCGAGCCGCCGCGTCACCTCGCCCTTCTTGAGGTCGCTGCCCTGCACCGCATAGTCGAGGTTGAGCAGGACTTCGGCGATGCCGCTCATCCCACTGCCGCCGATGCCGACGAAGTGAATNGTATGGATGCGGCGCATGCGGTCTGTCACGGGCGATCCTCCGCGACAGCGGTACAGGCGTCGGCAAGCCGGCGGTCCGCGTCGGTGATGGCGGTGGCGCGCGCCGCGAGCGCCATGCGCTCGAGCGCGGGACGGCCCGCCTCGAGCAACTCGCGAAGCTTGGCGGCCAGCGACACGGGGGTTAACCCTGCCTCGGGCATCAGCACGGCGGCGCCAGCCTTCACCGCATACTCCGCATTGCGCGTCTGGTGATCGTCGACGGCAGCGGGAAATGGCACGAGCACCGCGCCCACGCCGGCGGCGGCGAGCTCGGCCACGGTGAGCGCGCCAGAGCGACACACAGCGAAATCGGCCCAGCCATAGGCGCCCGCCATGTCGTCGATGAAAGGTCGCACATCGGCCTCGATGCCGCGCGCGCGATACGCGGCGACCGTCTCGTCGAAGCTCGCGCGACCCGTCTGGTGCAGCACCTCCGGCCGCAGCGCCAGTGGCAGCTCGGCGATGGCCGCCGGTACCACGGCGTTCAGGCGCGCCGAACCCTGGCTGCCGCCGAACACCAGCAGGCGCACGCGACCCGTGCGTGCGGCGAAGCGACGCTCGGGCGGGGGTACCGCGGAAATCTCGGCTCGTACCGGGTTGCCGACNTGCTCGGCGCGGACTCCACGACCGAAGCTGCCGGGGAAACCCTCCAGCACGCGATCGGCGAGGCGGGCCAGCACGCGGTTGGTGAGTCCTGCCACCGCATTCTGCTCATGGACGACCAGCGGGCGGCGCAACAGCCACGCCGCAACACCGCCGGGTCCGGACACGAACCCGCCCGCGCCCAGCACGACTGCGGGATGGTGGCGGCGCACGGCCCCAAACGCCTGCGNAAGCGCCAGCAGCAGCCGGAACGGTGCTGCCAGCAGCGTCGCCCAGCCCTTGCCGCGCAGTCCGCTCACGCTCAGCCACTCGACGGGGATGTCTTCCGCGGGCACGAGCCTCGACTCGATTCCGCGCCGGGTGCCGAGCCACACGATGTCGTAGCCGCGACCTCTCAGTACGCGCGCCGTCGCGAGCGCGGGGAACACGTGCCCGCCCGTACCACCCGCCATGATGAGCGCTACGCGGCTCATTCGCGGCGCGCCTCCCGCGCGACGGCCGGCCTGCCTTGCGACTGGGTCTCGTGGTGAACGCGCAGCAGCACCCCGAGCCAGCCGAGAGTGACCAGCATGCTGCTGCCACCGTAGGACAGCAGTGGCAGCGTGAGGCCCTTCGTGGGCAGCAGCCCCATGTTCACGCCGATGTTCACGAACACCTGAAGGCCCAGCCAGATGCCGATCGCGGCGGCCACCAGCGACTGGAACTCGAGTCCGGCGCGCGCAGCGTTGCGCGCGATGACGAGCGCACGACCGACCAGCAGACCGAACAGCGCGATCACGGTCGCGACGCCCACGAACCCGAACTCTTCCGCCATTACCGCGAACACGAAGTCCGTGTGCGCTTCCGGCAGGTAGAACAGTTTCTGCACACTCGAGCCCAGGCCCACGCCGAACCACTCACCGCGACCGATCGCGATCAGCGACTGTGTCAGCTGGAACCCGCTGTCGAACGGGTCCTGCCACGGGTCGCGGAACGCAATGAGCCGGCGCATTCGATACGACGAGGTGACTGCGAGCAGGGCCATGGCCGCCACGCCGAGCACCATCGGAACGAGCAGATGGCGGATGCGTGCGCCGGCAAGGAACAGCACCGCGAGGCTCGTCGTCAGGAGCACCGTCGCGGCGCCGAAGTCGGGCTCGACGAGCAGCAGCACGGCGGCAACCCCGAGCACGGCTACCGGACGCAGGAAGCCCTTGAAGTCGCTGCGCAGNTCATCGGCTCGACGTACCGAGTAGCTCGCGACGTACGTGAGCAGCAGCACGCGCGCAAGCTCGGAGGCCTGGAAGTTCATGAACCCGAGGCGCAGCCAGCGGCGGCTGCCGTTCACTTCGTGGCCGACGCCAGGGATGAGCACGGCGACCAGCAGGAACAGCCCGACGCCCAGCAACGCCATCGAGTAGCGGTCCCAGACCGAGGTCGGTATCGCGAGCGCCACCGTCGCGGCGACCAGCCCCAGCGCCACGTAGATGAGCTGGCGCTGGAAGTAGAAGAACGGCGCGCCCAACTCCTTGTCGGACACGCCGATCGAGGCCGACGCGACCATGACGAGACCCACGAGCAGCAATGCCGTTACCGGACCGATCACCCAGGGATCAAGCATCAGCCGACGCTGCGTGCCGCTGGAGCGTGCGTAGGCGAGCGTGGCGGAGCTCATCGGAGGAGNCTCCTGACCGCGGCGGCGAATTCCTCGCCGCGGTGCGCGTAGTCGCGATACATGTCGAGGCTGGCGCAGGCCGGCGAGAGCAGGACCGTGTCCCCGGGGCGTGCGCGCGCGCGCGCCGCGGCGACAGCCGTCGGCATGTCGGCGGCCCGCTCGGTGGTGCAGACCCCGTCGAGGGCGGCGGCGATGGCCGGCGCGTCGCGGCCGATCAGTACGGCGTGGCGTACCTTGCCGGCGAACACCGGCCGCAGGCCCGTGAAGTCCTGGTTCTTGCCGTCGCCGCCCGCGATCAGCACCAGCGGGCCGGCGAGGCCTTCCACTGCGGCGATCGTCGCGCCGACATTCGTGCCCTTGGAGTCATTGACGTAACGCGCGCCGTCCACGTCCGCGACCCACTGCGCGCGATGCGGCAACCCGCCGAAGCTCGCGAGTGCCTCGAGCACGGGACCGCGGCGCAGCTCGAGCACCTCGCACATCGCGAGCGCTGCGAGCGCATTGGCGGCGTTGTGCTCGCCCTGCAGCTTCATCGCCGACACCGGGATGAGCGGCTCGCCGCGGCTGGCCAGCATCGTCTCGGGTTCGCGCACGAGGCTGTAGTCGGCACCGGGGTCGCGCACGCTGAAGCTGAGCACGCGCTGCCCCGGGCGCGGCATCGCGCGTACGCGGCTGTCGTCGGCGTTCACCACCGCAGCCTCGCAGCCGTCGAAGATGCGCGCCTTGGCGGCGGCGTAATCCTCGATCGAGTGGTAACGGTCGAGATGATCGGGCGTGACGTTCAGCACGGTCGCGACCGCCGTGTGCAGCGAGTGGGTCGTCTCGAGCTGGTAGCTCGACAGCTCGAGCACGTAGAGCGCTGGGATGGGGCGGTCGAGCAGATCGAGCGCGGGCTCCCCGAGGTTGCCGCCCGCGACCGCCGGGAGGCCCGCGGCGTTGGCCAGATCGGCGAGCAGAGCGGTCACGGTGCTCTTGCCGTTGGTGCCGGTGACCGCGGCGACCGGAGCCTGCGCCTCGCGCGCGAACAACTCGATGTCGCCGACCACGGGCAGGCCGCGGCGCAAGGCCTCGACCGCAACTGGCTCGCGCAGCGAGAGCCCCGGCGAGATCACGACCTGCGCGACGTCGTCGAGGAGCGCGGGCGAGAAGGCGCCGGCACGAAGCTCGGCGTCGGGCACCCGCTCGCGCAAGGCCGTCGCGCCCGGCGGTTCGGCTCGCGTGTCGGCAACGCGCACCGCGAGCCCCTTGCGCCTCAGGTAGCGGGCACACGAGAGTCCGGTGCGACCGAGCCCGAGCACCAGCGCGCGCGACCCGGCCTCGAGCGGCGCGAGATTGACGGCGGCTGCTTTCACCGGAGCTTCAGCGTGGCGAGCCCGACGAGCACGAGTACGACGGTGATGATCCAGAAGCGGACGATCACCTTCGGCTCGGCCCAGCCCTTGAGCTCGAAATGGTGGTGGATGGGCGCCATCCTGAAGATGCGCTTGCCGCGCAGCTTGAAGGAACCCACCTGGAGGATCACGGACACGGTCTCCATGACGAAGACGCCGCCCATGATGAACAGCACGATCTCCTGCCTGACGACGACGGCGATNACGCCGAGCGCCGCTCCGAGCGCGAGCGCGCCGATGTCGCCCATGAAGACCTGCGCGGGATAGGTGTTGAACCACAGGAAGCCGAGACCCGCACCGAAGATCGCGGAGCAGATCACCAGAACCTCGCCCGTACCGGCGATGTAGGGAATGCCGAGGTAGCCGGCGAACACCACGTTGCCCGATGCGTAGGCGAACACTCCGAGCGCGCCCGCGACGAGCACGGAGGGCATGATCGCGAGGCCGTCGAGGCCATCCGTGAGATTGACCGCGTTCGAGGACCCGACGATCACGAAGTACGCGACCACGATGAACAGCGGCCCGAGCGGCAGCACGAAGTCCTTGAAGAACGGCACGATCAGCGTCGTCTCGGCCGGCGTCCTGGCCGTGAGGTAGAGCGCTATCGCGGCGCTCAGGCCCGCCACCGACTGCCAGAAGTACTTGTAGCGCGCGATCAGTCCACGCGAGTCGCCGACGACGAGCTTCAGGTAGTCGTCCCAGAAGCCGATCAGGCCGAACGCGACGGTGACGCCAAGCACGATCCAGACGAAGCGGTTGCCNAGGTTGGCCCACAGCAGCGTCGCAACCACGATGGCGACCAGGATCAGCGCGCCGCCCATGGTGGGCGTACCGGCTTTCGAGAGGTGCGACTGCGGACCGTCGGAGCGCACGCGCTGGCCGACCTGGTGCTCGGCGAGCTTGCGGATCATTCCGGGGCCCACGACGAAGGAAATCACCAGCGCGGTGAGCGCCGCGAGGATCGCGCGCAGCGTGAGGTAGCTGAATACGTTGAAGCCCGAGTAGAACTGGGTGAGCCACTCGGCGACGTGTTGCAGCATCTCAGTGCACCTCCCCGCCTGCCCCAAGCGCCGTCGCGACCCGCTCCAGGCGATTCGAGCGCGAGCCCTTGACGAGCACTGTCACGCCGGACCGCACCTCGCCGCGCAATGACGCGATGAGGTCCTCGACCACCGCGAACCAGGTCGCACCCGCGCCGAACGTCTCGACGGCGTGGCGCGCCTCGTCGCCCACCGCGTAGAGGCGCTTCACTCCGCACTCGCGCGCGAACTCGCCGATCTCGGCGTGCAGCCGCGCGGATTCCTCGCCGAGTTCGCGCATCTCGCCGAGCACCAGCCAGTGCTCGCCCGGCAGTGCCGCGAGCGCGCGCAGGCCGGCCCGAACCGACGCCGGGTTGGCGTTGTAGGAGTCGTCGATCAGGCGACCGCCGTCCGCCAGCGTCTTGAACTCCAGCCGCCCGGCGACCGCGCGCATGCCGGCCAGGCCTTCCGCGATTGCGTCGAGACTCGCGCCGGCGGCGCCGGACGCGGCAGCCGCGGCCAGGGCATTCATGACGTTGTGCTCGCCGGCCAGCGCGAGCGGCACGTGACGCCGACCCAGCGGACAGACCAGCTCGAACTCGAGCGCCGGTCCCGTCTCCGCCGCCCGCTCGCGAACGTTCACGGCGGTGTAGTCGGCGCGCTCTCGCATGCCGAAGGTCACGACGCGCCCGGCGGCGCGCGCGACGCCGTGCCAGTAGCTGGCGAAGCGGTCGTCCGCGTTGATGACGGCGGTCTGGCGTGCGCCGAGTCGGGCGAACATCTCGCCCTTGCCCTTCGCCACTCCGTCGATGCCGCCGAAGCCCTCGAGGTGCGCCGGACCCGCGTTGATCACGAGGCCGACGTCGGGCTGCGCGACCGAGGCAAGATGCAATCTCGCCGAGGTGATTCGCACCCATCTCGATCACCGCGTAGCGGTGCGTTGCCTCGAGCCTGCAGAGCGTGAGCGGCACGCCAATGTGGTTGTTGAGGTTGCCGCGCGTGACGAGGCAGGCTCCGACGCGTGCCAGGATGGCACCCGTCATCTCCTTCACGGTGGTCTTGCCGTTGCTGCCGGTGATGCCGACGACCGTACCGGCGAAGTGGCTGCGCCATGCCGATGCGAAGCGGGTGAGCCCCGCAAGCACGTCGGGAACGACGACCTGCGGAAAGTCGATCGAGGCGGCGCGCGAGACGAGCGCGCCGGCGGCGCCTTTTGCCTGGGCCTCGGGCACGAACAGGTGGCCGTCGAAGCGCTCGCCACGCAGTGCCACGTACAGCGAGTCGGGCCCCAGCGTGCGGCTGTCGGTCGTCACGACGCCGAAGTCCGTGTTGAGGCCATGCTGCACGCCGCCCGTGACCTGCGCGAGGGTCTGCATGTCGCGCTTCATGCTTCGACCCCCAGCGCGTCGAGCACGACCTGCCGGTCACTGAAGGGTCGCGACTCGGAGCCGACAATCTGCCGGTCCTCGTGTCCCTTGCCTGCGATCACCACGACGTCGCCCGCGTCGGCCTCGGAGAGCGCGAAGTGGATCGCCTCGGCGCGATCCGCGATGACGTGCGCGGCGGCGGTGTCGCGAATGCCGGCGAGGATCTGCTCGAGGATGGCGCGCGACGACTCGCTGCGCGGATTGTCGTCGGTGAGGACGATGACGTCGGCATGCGCCTCTGCCGCAGCGCCCATCAACGGACGCTTGCCGGGATCACGGTCACCGCCGCAGCCGAACACGCAGTACAGGCGGCCCCGTGCGTGCGCGCGCGCCGCGTCCAGCACTTTGGCGAGAGCGTCCGGGGTGTGCGCATAGTCCACCAGCGCAAGCGGCTGCGCGCCGCCTCCGAAGGTCTCCATGCGCCCGGGCGGCGCGCCGCAGGCTGCGAGCGCCACGAGCGCCTGCTGCAGCGGCACGCCCCAGCCGAGCAGCACTCCGAGCACGGCGAGCAGGTTCTCGGCATTGAACTCGCCGACCAGGCGCGAGCGCAGCGTGCCGCCGCCCCAGCTGCTCTCGACCTGCAGCGTCAGCCCGGCCGGCGTGGCGCGGAGCTCCGGCACGCGAATCCAGCCGGTGCCGGCCTCCGCCCAGATTTCGTTCGACGTCGAGAACAGCACTCGCTCCAGCGACGGGGCGACGCGCTCGGCCAGCGCACGGCCGAAATCGTCGCGCACGTTGATCACGCAGCGACGCAGCCCCGGCGTGTGGAACAAACGCGCCTTGGCCTCGCCGTAGGCCTCGAGCGTGCCGTGGTAGTCGAGGTGGTCGCGCGTCAGGTTCGTGAACACGGCCGTATCGAAGCGCACGGCGGCGACGCGGCCCTGGTCGAGCGCGTGCGACGACGCCTCGAGCGCCACCGTCTTCGCGCCCTGGTCTCGCGCCTCGGCGAGCCGGCGGTGCACGCTGACGCAGTCCGGCGTCGTGAGGCCCGCATCCTTCAGTGCACCCGGGCGACCGAAACCGAGGGTGCCGAGATACGCGCCGCGACGACCGACGAGGTCGGCCGCCTGCGCCAGCAGGTAAGCACTGGTGGTCTTGCCGTTCGTACCCGTGAACCCGGCGACGCGCAGATCCACAGACGGGTGCGCGAAGAATCGGTCGGCCAGTTCGCCTGCACGCTGCGCGAGATCGGGCACGGCAAGAACGGCGACGTGCGCCGGAAGGACCGGCGCCTCGACGCCGGGCGCGGTCTCCCACAGCACGGCGACGGCGCCGCGCTCGACCGCGGTGGCGGCGTGCGCCACGCCGTGCGTGGTGCGACCCTGGCAAGCGAGGAAAGCCGCGCCGGGCGTCACGCTACGGCTGTCGAGCGTGAGGTCCCGGATCTCGAGATCGCGCAGCGGCTGGGCGATACCGTCGAGCAGTGCCGCAAGCGTGCTGCGGTAAACGGGTGCACCGGTGTCTTCGGCGACAGCGCTCATGCCGGGGTCCTCGCCATGGCTCACCACGGGTCCTGCGCCTGCACGAGCGTGGTCGCCGGCATGCGCTGCAGGTCGTCCGGCGGAATCGCGAGCAGGCGCAGCGCGCCCGACATCACGGCGGAGAAGACCGGCGCGGCGACTTCGCCGCCGTAGTACGCGCCACGGGTCGGCTCGTCGATGATGACGACCGCCGCGAGGCGCGGGTTGCTCGCCGGCACGACGCCGCCGAACACCGCCATGTACTTGTTCGTC